>Ga0123340_1004716_pt1 | contig 12969 bp, 17 predicted proteins | sample SirMexnodulemix_FD_89961 | JGI IMG/M metagenome (GOLD analysis project Ga0123340, IMG submission 89961) | Root nodule microbial communities of legume samples collected from Mexico - Siratro Mexico nodule mix | ecosystem: Host-associated > Plants > Roots > Nodule | place: Mexico: Nepantla... | reverse complement strand
CCAAATATCTGTTTGAAATGCTCTTTCACCCATAAAGAGATGAGCACAAACAAAATCACAGTGCATGGAGCTACTCCAATGAAAACCTTTACAATGGAAGAAGACTAAGGTAAATTTTCCAAACCTGCTTCTGACTTTTGAAGTCATTAACATCCCATATGCGTAGTGAGCCATCATCTGATGATGTTAAAATGGTCTCTTTAGTTTTTGGATGCCACTCTCCACATGTCAATCCAGATATGTGGCCCTTGGTATTCTTTAGATCACGAATATACATGTCTCCCTTCACAAACTCTCCCAAAGTAAGCCCATCTCGGTCATAAATCTGTGGTAGAAGGACAAAGGGCACAGTTAACACAAAATCACACATACGCACAAAAAAACTAGTGGAAAATAATGCCTTGCACTACCTTTGCTTGAGCTGATCCAGTCACGCACAAAAAGCGATCTGCAGTTGGACTCCAGCTTAAATTGCGAACTTGATGGCCTTCGAATGGCTCCAGCTGTCGAAACGATTGCAATCGAGCATTCATTCCTTGAAAGTCATACATTCGTACTGTATAGTCATAGCTTCCAGAAAGCACTCTTGATCCCGTATGATCCACAGCAAGAGCTGACACAACCTGTTAATAGTTTCCCAGGTCATTAACAAATTGCCCCAACTACAATCACTTTCAGATTTTGATTACCTATAGCAGGTGCTCAGTAACGTAGCTGGGGCCTGTCTTGTAGTGTTCTAGTCGTGAAAAATGATACACGACTACAATCTCAGTTGCATAGTCAAGGTTAAAGGTTTTTCAAGTCTCTAGGACTGCAATTAGGGCCAGATACGTCAAACACAACTGCAAACCCTGATTTAAAACCTTAGTTCTAGTTCATTACTTAGTTGTTGTCACCTGATAAGATTGGTTTAGGAAGGGGCAAACCTGCCGATAAACCTAGATGGTAAAAAATTAAATTGGATGGGCTTAGGGTATTATGTATTTAAATTATAATTATAAATCCCTAAAAAGTAGATGATGACACGGACAGGGTTGTCATCCAATACCTAGCTTATTTAATTTAGGTTTCTACAATGCGTAAGGAACCGATGAAAAAATATGAATTATTTCTAGTAGCAATTTAACCTTCTTCATAGACTCTTCATAGTTTACAGTAGTTGTAGCTTTTTTACTTTCCATCATAACCCCACTCATTAAAAACAGAATAATTAATTGCAGCCAGCTAAAGCTAAAGTAATTCACAATATTCGCGAACCCTTGGGCGAACAATGGGTTATCGTAAGACTTGAAAAGAGTGTAAACCCCCAGGAATTGAAATTCTAGAGACCAATAAAGCTAGCATTCAAAACCCTAGAGTCTGGGAATCAGAATTAAAAATATATATTATTTTTCATTAATTTCTGGAAGGAATACCTTGGTGTGGCCCTTGAGAACAATCTCGTTGCTAAGGGGGATCCGGAAGCGGGTCCCTACCTCGTCTTCATCCGATTCATCTTCGGACTCCGACGCGTTCGGTGGCGGCGGGGGCGGGCCAATCATGTCGCCGTCCGCGTCCTCGTCGTCGCAAGCTGAGGGAGGAGGCGGGGGAGGAGGTCCGACGATAGGGGCATCGTCGTGATCGGGAGGCGGCGGTGAAATAGGGTTTTTGGAAGGACGGAGGGAATCGAACCATTCCCTGGAAGAGGAGGAGAGAGAAGGAAGTTGGTTGGTGGTTTTGGAATTGGGATTGGAAGTGGAAGTGGAACGACGTGTGGCATTGTGAATGGCTTCGAGAGGCGTTTGAGGCTTCGATTGCTTCCCGAACGACAGAGGAAACTGAGCTCTAACACCGTCGTATATGTCACCCTCCTCCTCCATTTTCCCCACACTACAAACAAAACGCACCACAAAATTCTCCTACTTTATTATTCTTCCTTCTATTTCATTCGGACCGGATTTGTCTTCTTCGGCCCATTACCTATATCGCCAATTCATATTTGAGAATGGGCAAATTCTTCCTGCACCTCCATGGTTTCATCCTGTACCCCCATAGTACGGTGAAAGGTGATAATACTTGTTTACCCTTAATAAAAAAAATAAACAAACCCTCCTTCTGTATGTTTTGAATTACACCATCACATTTTTTTATGTCAAACTATATAATATGAAATAGAATTTTTATCTTTTGAATTACAAAATTCATAATATAAATAATTATAAATTTAATTTAGATTCTGTAATCTGAGAAATGTCTTAGTTCTATTGAAAGTTTTAAAAGGACATTTTTGAAAGTATGTGATACAGGAGAAAAACATGGAGGTGTAAAAAGAATTTGCCTTCAAAATCAAGCCTCTATCCAGTCCACAACATTTTGTATACAAAAGCAGTCTAATTTTGATGAAATTTTTTTATTTTTCAAAAATCTCTACTCTTGACATCAAGTTCCAAGAAAGAATAATTCAGAAAAAATGTTTGTTTATTAAAAAGGTTATTATAATTAAATATTATTAACTAACTTCTTTAATTAGTTTGAGTTAATTTTTTTCCTGTATCCAAGAAAGAAGATAATGGATTCTCAATAGGATCAAATTAAATTTTGAATTGGGTAAGGACACAAATGTAGTAAATCCCAGGAATACTCCTCTCAACCTACTCTCCTTAAATTAAATCTAAACACAAAAATAAACAATTACCTAAAGCTCCGTCGTTGCCAAATCACTATCATCATATAGCTATGATTTAATAAAGCTAAAAATTTTATTCTTCAAATTTCAATCTAGTACACAACCAAAACAGTAATTTGATGGCTGCTATCTGTTTCCAATTTTTTTGGTGGGAGTAAGGCTAAGCAATGAAGTCACCTTGCCCATTTGTTTAAATGGAGAATTGATGGCCTTTGTTAACTGATAACTGAGGCAGGTTGTAAGTGGGGAAGAAAGCACTTGCTTATTGGCAACACTGAAAAAGAGTAAAACCTAATCATTATGCACAAGACAACCATGCTTTGCTACATTTACTCTTGTCCTTAGTGCAACTTCTTTTATGATATTCCAATTTTAATTTAACAAACACCTACCCATGGCTTGAATAATATTGGATTGATTTAAGGTCTTTACTATTCGAATTATTATCAATGTTTTTTCTAATTATGAACAAATTGACAATTTTATCCAAAGATCAATATTGCTTAAAAAGGAATTTGCAAATATATTGTGTTCTTATCGAAGCTGTGCTGAATCTTCTGAGGTGAATAGGAACGATTTTTCCTTGGACAAGATGTGGTCGGCTATATGAGAAAAGATTTACTTGTAGAAGATTTTCCTAAAGTCATAATAAAAAAATATTTGTTTAATATTGAAGGGTTCAAGTCACAGCAAGAGAATATCTGTTTAATAGTAGAGTAAAGGGTTTGAGTTTATGTACTAGTGACCTTGTATTATATATGAATAAATTGATTAAGTAGAGTAATGGCCATTAAAGACCCAATAATAAGCATTAAATGGTATAACCGAAAAGTTGGGACGAGTAGTAAAGACAAGATTAGTATGCTGAGCCTGATAGTAAATTATCTGACCAAACCCTAAACCAAGAAAACGCATGGGCATGCATTGTTTTACACAATGTGCAATGACGGGGCTCTTCCCGCTACTTAAATACGTAGTACCTATATTTTTTAGTGCATGGATCAAGAGGAAGACACATATAAGAGATTATAATATCTCCAATCCAACATTTTAGTACAATGAGTCTCTAAGTCTTATTTCTTTATATGTTGTTTGAGTTTCTTATTTTTACTCTTTGTAACACTCAAACTTAATAATTATGGTTCCTATTCTCTAGTTATACATCATAGTCTACAAAAAATATTTAAAATATTGCCAAACAAAGAGACTCGTATAATTGATGATATCACCAGTGCTCATTTGTTTAACATTTTGATATGATACGTTCTTTTTTTATTCAAAGTGGAATTGAAGTACTGAGTTACAGGAAGCAAATGATATAGTGGCGAACTTGAATGTGCCCGTCATCGGTGACAGCTTTGCTGATAAGCCGCCCATGTGGTCGTTCACCATCCTTCATATATATGTATAAATATCACATCATCATCGTCATCTCTTGTCTTACATTCACTAAAACACAGACTAAGGACCTTGTTCAGTTACCATAAGTTAAACTTTGAGAGAAATATGCATTGCCTTTTTTTCTGTACTCTTTGATTCTTGAAGGCTGGAACTTTGGATTGTTTCTTGAAAATGGAGGATGAGGGTAGTGTCAAAGCAGGAAGTAGTGTCCGAGCAGGCAGTACTATGAGTAGTTTGAGGATTGGGAGTGTATCAGTTTGGAGGAACAGTGGTGTAGAAATCTTTGCCAACTCTTTCCACCAGGAAGATGATGAAGAGGCTCTTAAATGGGCTTCCATTCAGAAACTTCCTACGATGGCACGTTTGAGGACAGCCTTGCTGACTTCACCTGAAGGGGTTGCCAATGAGATTGATGTTCATCAACTGGGGTTGCAAGAAAGGAGAGGTTTGCTTGAGAGACTTGTCAGAGTTGCTGAAGAGGACAATGAGAAGTTCATGCTCAAGCTCAGGGACCGCATTGAGAGGTGAGTGCATGTTTTAGTGTCATTTCTCTTCCTTTTAATTTAGCTGCATGCAACATTCTAGAGTCTGTATAATAGTGGGGTTTGGATTGTTTGCATCAGGTCTTAGAATTCAAATCTCATTGTCATCATTATACAATAAAAAACGTTTAGCTGAATGCTTTTAGAATGCACTATTCATGACTTCATTTTCGAATGGATGGTGTCAGAGTTGGAATTGCCATTCCTACAATAGAGGTCCGATTTGAGGACATGAAAGTTGGAGCAGAAGTTCATGTTGGTAGTAGAGCTCTCCCTACTTTCACCAACTACATAGTTAATAAAGTGGAGGTGAGTGTACTAATACTGAACTTAATGAATAGTATTGACCTCTTTGAAGTAGATTTTGATATGCCTTTTACTTTTGTTGGCTTTTAAAGGGGATATTGAACTTCCTTCATCTACTCCCAAGTAGAAAACAGCATATAAACATTCTCCAGGATGTTAGTGGAATAATAAGACCTGCCAGGTAACAATAAACCCTGAAAATACTTATATTATATTTCATTTGTGTTGAATTGATTACTGACAAAAACAGGTCACAAGGGATAGTACTGTCCTGGTACCATATTTAGAAGAGATAAATGGAAAAGGATTATAAGTTCTGTACGTTGTTAATACACATGTATACTTTCATTTATAAGAAAAATATAATAATAGGAAGAAAACCAATATAATATTTGCTAAATTCGGTGTATTATTTGTATACACTCATAAACGTTCTTTTTATAATGAAGAAAAAAAATACAATAATAAGAAACAAAAATTGATATCTAATGATGAAAAATAATTTTGTATCAAATCATATGTCTTTCTATTTAATGTATCGAAACATATATCGAAATCTCTCTGACCATTTGAAACAAACAATCTTAAACGACATGGCACTGTTTGGTTTTCTCCAGAATGACATTGCTTTTGGGCCCTCCAAGTTCTGGGAAGACCACTCTCTTGTTGGCCTTGGCTGGAAGACTTGATTCAAAACTTAAGGTTGAACATATATTTAATTGTTAATTGATGGTGTCATGCTTGTGCGCGTATTTTCCATTTTTCATTTGTAGCTAATAAGTTATAAGTTATTGATCAGTTCAATGGAAAAGTGACTTATAATGGCCATGGGATGAATGAGTTTGTACCCCAAAGAACTGCTGCTTATGTCAGTCAACATGATCTTCATATTGGAGAAATGACAGTCAGAGAAACCATGGCCTTTTCAGCACGAGTCCAAGGAGTTGGACCTAGATATGGTTAGCCAACATTGCAATTTTGAAATCATATGTAAATATTTCATATGAAAGTCAAGTTTTAACCAAAATTATTTCCCATTTATACAGATTTGCTAAGAGAGGTGTCCAGAAGAGAAAAAGAAGCAAATATTACACCTGAGCATGATATAGATGTCTATATGAAGGTAACACAGATAATTATCTATTAAAGATATGTTTTACCCATTTGGCTTGATTCCCTTGAACTTCCTTTCATACTTTTTGACAGACAGAATAAGAAGCTTTCAAACCAATGGAAGAACAATGTGTGCTTTTGAATAGTAATAACATGTCTATTAAAATTTTGGAATTCTATTTCTATACATTAAGCAATTGATTTTCCTTTTGGGGAGACAGATACTAAGTATGAACAAATCTGTTATATCTGCTTTTCTTTTTTATTTGTGTTGAACTTGTGTGAACCATCTATTTATGTCTATTTCTTAAAATTAAATGGAATGATTAAGTGGTTGAACTTCTGACTTGTAATGCTCAGGCTGTGGCAACCGAAGGTCAGAAAGCAAATTTTATTACAGATTATATTCTAAGGGTAAAATTTCTGTACTCAAGCGTTCTCTTATAATTTCTAAAGTCATTTTTGTGTTAACTTCCAGTTTTATTTGCTTTATATTTGCAGATTCTTGGACTGGAGGTCTGTGCCGATACTATTGTGGGAAATGAAATGTTAAGAGGTATATCTGGTGGACAAAGAAAACGTGTGACAACAGGTAAAACTATTTTGACTTCAAATTTTGAAGTGTATCATATTTAATTAACTCATGCAATTTGTGGTGCAAAATCTTCACGAAATATATATCTGTAAATACAGGGGAGATTCTGGTTGGACCAGCTAAAGCTCTATTCATGGATGAAATATCTACTGGTTTGGATAGTTCAACAACTTTTCAAGTTGTGAATTCACTCAAGCACTACATCCATTCTCTCAAAGGAACTGCTGTTGTTTCACTCTTACAACCAGCACCAGAGACTTTCAATCTTTTTGATAACATTATTCTACTCTCTGATAGGCAAATTGTGTATCAGGGTCCCCGTGAACATGTTCTTGAATTTTTCGCTTCTGTGGGTTTCAAATGTCCTGAGAAGAAAGGTGTTGCAGACTTTCTGCAAGAAGTAAGTGTGATTTAACTTCTTTCTACACGTAAAAAATAAAAGTACATGTTAAATGTTATAGACTAATAGCAATTTTATTTCATCATCATCTGCAAATTTATTATGTTAATAAAGGTGACATCAAGGAAAGATCAGGAGCAATATTGGGTACTCAGAGATCAGCCTTACAGATTTGTCACAACCAAAGAGTTTGTAGAGGCATTTCAATCATTTCATGTTGGGCGAAGCCTTGCTAATGAACTTGAGACTCAATTTGACAAGTCTAAAAACCACCCTGCAGCTTTGGCTACCGAAATGTATGGATTAGGAAAGTGGGAACTGTTTAAAGCTTGCTTTTCAAGAGAATATTTACTCATGAAGCGGAATTCATTTCTTTACATCTTCCAACTTTTCCAAGTAGGTTTGCTCTTTGTAACTTTTCGTGTACCGTGGACATTCTGTAATAATTTCCATTACTAACGCCTTTTGCTACATCTTTTAGCTTGCTACAGTGAGCTTTATTGCAATGACCGTTCTTTTTCGGACTGAGATTCACCGAGATTCAGTTATTGATGGTGGTATATATGCGGGGGCATTGTTCTATGGCCATCTTGTAGTTTTGTTGGGTGGATTTACTGATCTTACCGCGACAATTGCTAAGCTTCCTGTTTTTTACAAGCAAAGGGACTTTCTCTTCTTCCCTTCATGGATATATGTTCTTCCTGGATGGATCCTGAAACTCCCCGTGACTTTTGCGCAAGTGGGAATCTGGGTGTTCCTCACGTACTATGTTATTGGTTTTGATCCATATGTTGGAAGGTAAAAGAGCTGTGTTCATGTACTATTTCCCTCCCCTCCTTTCTCATGTTAAAATACTACTGAGGTGACAAATGACATGTATCTATATCTCTACTTAACGCAGATTATTCAGGCAATTCCTTCTTCTGTTATTTGTTAACCAGATGGCTTCATCCTTATTCCGGTTTATCGGAGCAGTTAGTAGGGAACTGACAGTTGGTTTTACACTTGGGTCATTTACATTGTCCATCCTCATTTCTATGAGTGGTTTCGTCTTGTCAAAAGGTACATAATATTAATACAAAAGAAGTTTTTTTTTCATTACAATAACACTACTACTTATTTGTCTTTGCTTCATGCCGATAGATAATGTGAAAAAATGGTGGCTATGGGGATTTTGGTCATCACCTATGATGTATGGACAAAATGCTCTAGTAAATAATGAGTTCCTAGGGAAGAGATGGAGACATGTAAGCTTTTCCATATTAATCTTTGTATACATTTTGTGCTTGCCTTGTATAGATAATCTAATGTAAGGACATATTTCTTCATATAAAAGGTTCTACCCAACTCAACTACACCTTTAGGAGTTGAAGTTCTGAAATCTCGCGGGTTCTTCACTCAGTCAAAGTGGTATTGGATTGGTCTTGGGGCACTGATTGGATATACGATAGTGTTCAATATCGCTTACGTCCTCGCGCTCACTTTCTTGAACCGTGAGCTTCTTCACCTTAAAAATGTTTTGTAACCAAAAAAGAGAGCTTAATTTGTGTACTAATACCATCACAAATTGGTTATCAGCATTAGTGCAGCATCAAGCTGTTAAGTTAGAGCAATCTCAAAGCAATGCACAGGATGGGGGAAGCATTTCTACTAGGTCTTCATCCAGAAGAAAAGAAGCTGAGAGAAGAGGAATGGTTCTTCCTTTTGAATCACATTCCATCACCTTTGAAGATCTAACATATTCTGTTGACATGCCACAGGTAATGTAGATAAATAAGTAACGGAAAAAAAAAACAGTTGTATTAAACTTTCTGAGCATTATTAAGATTTCTGATTCCACGCATTAAATTTGCAGGAAATGAAGAATCAGGGTGTTCTTGAGGATAGGTTGGAGCTTTTGAAGGGTGTTAGTGGCGCTTTCAGACCAGGAGTTCTCACAGCTTTAATGGGTTCCACTGGTGCTGGTAAAACAACTCTGATGGATGTACTAGCTGGAAGAAAGACCGGGGGGTATATTGGTGGGAACATCACAATTTCTGGCTATCCAAAGAAGCAAGAAACCTTTGCAAGGATTTCTGGATACTGTGAACAAAATGATATCCACTCTCCCCATGTCACAGTATATGAATCTTTGCTCTATTCAGCATGGCTTCGATTATCAGCAGAAATCAATCCTGAAACCAGGAAGGTTAGTACCTTAAACCCATGTTGAGTATAAAAACATATAGTACTGTGTCACTTGGAGTGTTATAAAAAATCATTTAAATCTCTCATGAGTTTGCTAAGTTTTGAAATGATCAATGGTTGGTGGCAGATGTTCATTGAGGAAGTGATTGAACTTGTGGAGCTGAACCCTCTAAAGCATGCAATTGTTGGATTGCCAGGTGTTAATGGTCTATCAACCGAGCAACGCAAAAGATTGACTATTGCTGTTGAGCTAGTGGCTAATCCCTCTATCATATTCATGGATGAGCCAACTTCTGGGCTAGATGCAAGAGCTGCTGCTATTGTCATAAGAGCAGTTAGAAACATAGTGGACACTGGAAGAACAATTGTCTGCACAATCCATCAGCCTAGCATTGATATATTTGAATCTTTTGATGAGGTAAAATAAGCAGAGTAAAAAATTTTGACTGACGTCTTTATTCTATTAAGAAGTTTCTAACTTTTTTTGCCAACTAAATGCAGCTTTTTCTTATGAAGCGAGGAGGGCAAGAGATATATGTGGGGCCACTTGGACATCATTCTTCTCATTTAATCAGTTACTTTGAGGTAAAACGTTAAGAAAATTAAACTGCATGTTTTGCTTCAGACCTGTCTTAGTAAAAATTTCACTGCCGTGGACAAATTTCTCATGAAGGAAATTAAAGGGGTCAATACGGTTGAGGATGGCTACAATCCAGCAACGTGGATGTTGGAAGTCACAACTTCAGCAAAAGAAATGGAATTGGGGATTGATTTTGCTGAAGTGTACAAAAATTCAGAGTTATACAGGTATATTCAATTCGTTGAAGTCTAATCGAACTCTAGAAAATGAAAATAATATGCTAGAGATCTAATTTTATTGTAAGAGCTATAATTTTATTCTAAGATCTACATTTTTATTATAAGTTGTTCAAAGTATGGAAAGGTTAATAGGTAAACTGTCATGTGACATATATTTCAGGAAAAACAAGGAAATTATCAAAGAATTGAGTACTCCAGCCACTGGTTCAAAGGACCTTCATTTTCCTACAAAGTACTCAAGGTCCTTCATTACTCAATGCATGGCTTGCTTATGGAAACAACATTTGTCTTACTGGCGCAATAATCAATACACTGCCCAAAGATTTCTCTACACAATCACTTTGGCCTTGTTTTTTGGGAGCATTTATTGGAACCTTGGCTCCAAAATGTGAGATGAACTCATCAAACTGAAAAATAGGAAATTTTTTTGCCTCAAACTCATGTTAGATATGTCTATAGCTCTTTCTAAAGGTGTATTTCCATATCTATTGCAGCAAAAAGCAACAAGATCTTTTCAATGCCATGGGGTCCATGTATGCTGCTGTTCTCCTTCTTGGTATTAAGAATGCTTATTCAGCACAACCGTTGGTGGCTGTTGAAAGAACAGTGTTTTATAGGGAAAAAGCTGCTGGAATGTATTCAGCTTTAGTATATGCTTTTGCTCAGGCAAACACCTTGCTGTTTGGAGATTTGACTTTTAACTTCCTTGCATGTAATGATGTATAAATTTATTTCAGGGTCTAACTTTTCTGATCTTAATATTTTCTTGCAGGTTGTAATCGAACTACCTCATATTCTTTTACAAAGTGTGGTTTATAGCATTATAGTTTACGCAATGATCGGTTTTGAGTGGACTGTAGCTAAGTTTTTCTGGTACCTTTTCTTCATGTACCTCACCTTCCTCTACTTTACCTATTATGGCATGATGTCTGCTGCTCTGACCCCAAACCCCATCATAGCGATTATACTTTCTTCTGGAATCTATGAAGTATGGAATCTCTTCGCAGGATTCATTATCCCACGGCCAGTAAGCCTTAACTTCCTTTCATGTTTGATGCAGTTTCTTATATTTACTTTATAACCTGAAGACATGAAAAGTGCTAATGAACACTTTCTAATACTCTTTCTAAGACACTCTATACACGGAGTGAAATCACATAATCACGAGTATATGCATTAAATAAAAAGTGAGTCTCACCTAATACAAATTTCAACTAATGATAGAAAGTGTTCTTTGAGATATCAATCTGATATTTCTCTTTTGGTGATGTATCAGATATGTATTTATGTCAGGACATTGCATAACACTTCAATTACTTCTAGATGAATTTTTTTGTAACTATCTTAGATTTTTTTTTAAATTCTTACCAGAGACAAACATAAATTGTCTCTAATGATTTATCATGTCCTATGATTTAAAAAAATGTCATACTTATCCTTTTGGGGCATGTATGAACAGAGGATTCCTGTCTGGTGGAGATGGTACTATTGGGGAAATCCGGTAGCTTGGACTTTGTATGGGTTGGTGACATCACAATATGGAGATATTCAAGACCCTATTGAGTTTAATGGTAAAAATACAACTGTGGAAGACTTTTTGAGAAGCTACTTTGGTTTTAAGCATAGTTTTTTGGGAGTGGTTTCAGCTGTACTTATAGTATATGCAGTAACTTTTGCATGCATCTATGCCATTGCCCTAAAGTTCCTTAATTTCCAGAGACGTTAAGAATGAGACCTTCATCTTTTGGTTAGGATAATGGTGATTTGAAGGGAAAAAAACATGGCTTTCTGTATTATCTTGTCTTGGAATTTAAACTTGTATCATACCATCATGGTATCACTTTTAGTTTTTAATTATACATTTGTCTTAGAATACGTTTTTTTTTTAATCCATTTACAATTCCAAAATTTGGGTGTGTTTGTGATGGGTTATAACTTTCTTTGTCATACCTATTTTTGTGTTTTATCAATTTACTAAAAAATTAGTCAAATATACTTTTCTCAGAAAATAAATGCCACTGTTATTTGGAAAGAAGTTTCTACATCATAAAATTCACTCAAGCTTAAAGCCACCATAAATGTAACAGAATCTATTTTAACTTGTTTTTTTTTTTAATTTCAATTCAATTAAAAACTGGACATTATTTTTTTACCAAAGTGCTTAGAACAATTATATGGTTTACAAAATAAAAAATAATAATAGTAGTAATAGTTTACAAAATAATTGGTACTTATGTGAAATATTTAAATATACACTTTTATTTATCCAAAAATATTTTAGATTAAATTAAAAATAATCGCTATAAGATGTCCTGATTTTGCAGTAAACGTATTAATCATTTAAATATTATTATCAATTAAGTTATTAAGTAGTTTATTACTGTCAAATTGCATGAACCTCTATAAATTAAAAGCTCAATAAAAAATATCAAATTATTTCTTGAAAAATAATTTGCCAATCATGTTAGTTTTAGAAAAATATAAGCTAAAATGGTAATATTAATATATATTTCAAGAAAGAAGTGATTTTACACTTTCAGTCAATCATAAAATATCGTGTATAATAAATTTATCAAATTTTGTTTTAACTATTCCAAAAGTCACATAGTTAGTTATTCTTGTCTATATAGAAATTTAAATGACACTTCCAACTGACCATATCTAATGAGGATCGAGTTTTGGTGTTTTAAACAAATAAAAGGGGAGAATTAATGAGAAAAGGACCCTACAAGCAGTCCTAGACTTCAAGAAATTCAAGTTTTGCATAATCCATTTTTTTCATGATAAATATAAGAAAGTCTGAAATACAAATTAAAAAGGTTATTCATATTTTCATCTATAATAAAATTATTTTAATACAAATTTTACTCTTACGTCTAACTTTTGTAAGTTTTTTATAATATTATAAATCAGTAAAGTTAAAATTACACTTAAAATTAAT
>Ga0123340_1004709_pt1 | contig 12979 bp, 8 predicted proteins | sample SirMexnodulemix_FD_89961 | JGI IMG/M metagenome (GOLD analysis project Ga0123340, IMG submission 89961) | Root nodule microbial communities of legume samples collected from Mexico - Siratro Mexico nodule mix | ecosystem: Host-associated > Plants > Roots > Nodule | place: Mexico: Nepantla... | reverse complement strand
CTATAATATAATAGAAAAATATAATTATAATATTTTGATACTTAATAAATTTTTAAATCCACTTCATAGTTTTATCATTTTTTTTCATAAATACAAAAAAATATTTTTTTAAAGATTAAATTATTTGTAAAAATAGATTGTGAAGTATAGTTATAGGAGTGTATAAACATTATTTTTCAGGAGAAATATATAGCATTTATACTCGGAACCTCTGATTAACGAGGTAAAGAAATACGAGGAAGCATCAAGGTGACAAAACGTGTCATCTATGTCAAACAAAGAATCTGAAAGCTAGAAAGCATGGAACCTCCACCTTTTCCAACTGATATGTACACGTTGCAGCCAAATTACGAAATTCTGTTTTCATCCTCCCTGTTCCTTATCAATTTTTGTTGAACGAGGACTCAGAGAAGAAATGGGAGCAAACAAAAGTGTTCATGTTGGAAGATGTTCGATTTTCTTCAAACTTCCTCTTTTCTTATTTGTCCTTTTCTTTAACATTGCATACCATTAAATATTCATTTACCAAGTCTTCATCATGCATTTTGTGCATTGCAGCAAAGCTAGACGTTGGAGTTGATTTCACTAGAAGACTATATACTTCTCACATGCACAGGTTTTTGTCGACTCTATAACTAAACTAAGAATGTTTTGGCTGCGTTATTCTCTGATGGTGTTTTTCATGAACTCCGACAGGCTTTCTAGAGATCTGGTTTCTATGGCTACTGGCAGGTATACACAGTTTGGTTTGGTTTATAAATTTTGTACTCGCAGTGACATCAAATTGGGTATATATAAAACCAAGAATTTCAATTTCTTTGTTTGCAGCCTTCGCTTGAAGCACCCTGGCCTAATTTATTACAGTGATTTGCTAGATATGTCGTGGCACAAGGGGCTGCATGATTCAGACCTATTGGTCACTTATAGGTACCATAGACCTCGTGATATGGGTCCCCCCTCCCTCACCATTAAGGTTTGTACTTGTTGATTTTTCCTTTTCATAATTAAATAATATTTTCTATAAACACATGTACAAGATAAAAAGTACCTGCAAACAATTTATTTTCACCCTATAACACAATGACATTGAAGTTTATCCTTCGTAGCATTCAGTTTCACCCGAGGTTGGAATCCATGGAATTCCCATGAATGATTTTTGCCACTCCCAAAGTCAAGGTATAAGATTGTCCAAGTTGTGGATTGGGTTTGATTATGTTGAGCCTTCTGAAGCTGATTCGAGCAAAGGCAACGCAACAAGTGTATACTTTAAGGTTGGAGGGTTAGTTAATATTGGTTTTCATTAATTCATTCCTATTTTTACCTAGCAATGCATGCGTTTCTCTAACGTAGAGAATATTCTTGGTCATCTTTGTTGGGTTTGAACAATGAATATACGATCAATTGTGCAGCGTTTTCACTTTTCCCACGATGGAGGCCGCCCTATAAGCACAGATCGAGATGGTTTTCAACTCACTCGCAGGTTGATGAAAGAAAGTTGTTTCAGTCCTCAGAAAATTTACCCGTTTGAATAATTTTAACTTACCACGTCTTCTTGAATTCCACGTAGTGGAGGTCCATCTGATAACGTCATAGTGGTCAGACAAGAATCTCGATTTGAAGACGAAAATGATAACGGTTTTACTAATGTAAGTAATTACGTTCTTTGGTTATCCAAGACTGAGAAATTAGATCTTCCTGTCTGGTTCAAACTTTAACCATTATTAGTTTATGAACTGCTTGTTTGTATTCAGTTTAATGTCCAGATGGAACTAGGAACTGCAATTCCACTAAACTTGTTGACCTACTATCGGTTTGAAGTTTCTGCTGCAAGAGGAATCAAGCTTGGACCAGCATTGTTCTTCTCACGGTGAGAAGTTTGTACTTGCAGTTCCAATTTCATTATGTTCTTAAATATACAATACAGCTGCATGAATTTTGGAATATATTCTGACAGGATGAGTGGTGGAACAGTTATGGGATCCTTTGCTCCATATCAAGCATTTGCAATCGGTGGTCCCAGTAGTGTGCGAGGCTATGGCAAAGGTGCAATTGGCGTTGGACAATCGTGTCTGGTATCCACAACTGAATTGTTAATCCCATTGGTAAATATTCATTACTCGGCTTCTGTCACGAATAATATTATCCCATTTATAAGCATTTCTAGCAATTATTGTTTTGCTGATCACCTTTTTTACTCTATTTGCAGAGCAAGAAACTAAGAGGTGTTATCTTCGTGGACTGTGGGTCTGACCTATGGAGTAGTGATAAAGTTCCGAGTGAGTTTTCTTTAATCATTCACAAATCCAATCCCCACGTTTATCTCTGCAAAAATTTGGCCACACTAAGTAGCCTTTTGTTCTGTTTTGACCATTAATCCTTTTCATACTAACAAAAAGTTTATCTCCGAAACAACACAAGATTATCTTCCTAGCTTTATTGTTACGTTTAACATTTTTATGGAATGATATTAATTGCAGATAATCCAGGAGAGAGACAAGGTAAGCCAGGAATTGGGGTTGGGATTGGGGGTGGCATTCGATTCAAAACCCCCTTGGCTCAGATACAACTTGATTATGCCATTAATGCCTTTCGAAAAGGAACTGCATATTTCAGAATTAGCGATCTGGTTCTGTGAAAGCTAACGAAAGCTAACACGGCTAAATGTGGCCAAATTTTTCCAGGCTTTTGCTTCCTTTAATTTGAACGTAAAAGGTGAATCATACAGAAAGATTTTAAACCATGTCTCCAGTATCAATAATAAAGAGTAATTATAAAAAAATGGGGAATAGGCCGAAAAAATATTGATGTATTTTTTTATAGTACAAAAATTATAATTATTTTAGTTTTGCTTAAATTTTCTTTTAATGGTTGAGATAATGCAACACCACATGTTAGTCTTAAATAATTGTTATTGTATTTATTAAAAAATTAAAATTAATATGTAATTAATCTTGTCTTAACATGCAGTTAAAACTAGGTGATATAAAATACATGTATACAGAGTGAAGATAATTGTAAGGATTAATTATAAGTTTGACAATTATTAAAGATAAACACATACTCAGTTCCTTAACTAAAATATAATTCATACAAAATTAACAAAATTAAAACTTTTGTCCTAAGACTTTTTTATTATACTAAAAACAAAATATATCAATACTTATTGAATTGATTATTTATATTAAAAAATACAATTTTGAAATAAATTTGTTGTTATTAACTAAATTAATCACTTTTCAAAATCTTAATAAGTTAAAGTCTTATTCATAAAACATATTCTTCGGTCTTCAGTTTGATTAATTATTAAACAACTAACACCATAAATTTTAATAATTTTATAGTGGTTCAACATTTTTATAAGGCTTAATTCGTTAATTCTTCAACATTAACAAAATGATTAATTAAATTAATAATAATATTGTATATATATATAATTAATTAATTAAGCTACTCTTAACTCTAAACCACTTAAAATTACCAACTAGTTGCCGAGTTAAGAAAATGTCTTAAATTAATTATAAGATAAATTAAGTAATACAAGAAACAATTTTAATTTATCATTGTAGTAAAAAAATTCAAACCCACTTCTAATTACATCTTAAATAGAATTGAAGAGACTAATTTATTATATAAATACTTTTTACTTTAATACTAAGTGGATTTCCAAATTATTTCAAAAATTTTGAATAGGTTCATAAACTAAAATCATAATAAAATCAAATTTTCTTAATTGGATCTTTGCAGTTAATAAACTCTCACAAATTATTTCGTTTTCAACAAGTTTTGTGCCGTTCAAATAGAACTACTAAGTTACAGTGTTTCTAATAGTGTCTATGGAAAATACGAGTTGTACATTGCCACCTCAATGGTCTTACTAACAGAAACGTAAATAATTACATCATACTGTTACAGTCACCCTCTTACTCGTAAACCTCGCATCGTATATAAACCTCTCATTCACTCTCTTTCTCTGCTTTACACGAAGTTTCTGTTTGAAAATACTGAGGTTCGCCTACCTTCTTGAACCTTCTTCTTCCTCTTCCCTTCATTTTCAGATCTGAATTTTCTTTATGTATTTTCTTATCGTTTTCATTTAACTAATTGTGGTTTTTATTTCTTATACTTTTTTCGCTAGGAAACGGGTTGGGAGAGCTTGCGAAACGGTTTTAGGAAATTGTGATCTGGTGAGCCATGAATGCTAGAAGGTTAGTGTGGACTAAATTCATGTTCTCTCTCGTTAATATGCCCTGGAAAAAAGTGTCGGTCGTTACTCGATTCGGTGACGCGGGGAAAATGTTGTTAGATCCGTGGATACGGCGTCGTAGGAGGCTTTGGATTTTCTATCTCGTGCTGGTTTGAATCGATTGCTAAGTGTGATTTATTGGTGAATTGCTGTTTCGTGGCTTTGGTTTTTGTTACATTTTGGAATTATTTTTCTTTTTGTGAATTGGTGTCGCGTGGGAGGAGGATAGTGGACTGGTGAATTGTGGATGAGTTTTAGTATGGGTTCTTACATTGATTTCAAAATTGCTTTGATCCTGGGATCAGCGATGACTGAAATATCATTGGCATGTAGATTCCTGCAACAAATATGAAGGGAGATGTTTTATAACTTGGCTTGGTTGCATTGTTTTCATTAAATGATTAAACAATGATTTCCTAGTTTCGCATATATTTCTTCGAACGAGTTACCAATAATGCTATTCAGTATTTTTTCGTTTTAGACGAGCCCCTTTTTGTTTTTATGGTCTATCTAAGTCGTTATATGTATTGGAGCCTTTGAGTGGACATTTTTGTTTGAGTCGAATTGAACGTGAGAGAAAAGTTAGATTGGGTAACATATCTGTTACCATGGATACGGAAAATGACGATGTGGTAGATGCTCACAGGGAAACGAGTTTTATGCATTTTTTTTATCAACAAACGACTTTTATGCATGTTTTCATGTGTATTCAAAAGGCTATGATGAAGTTGTGGTGGAATAATGGATGAGAGTGTAACATAATAGAGAATGCCATTCTGCTGTTATATTTGTTTAGTAAATATCGAGTGACCTTTTACTTCCGAGGATAAGGTGAGGTGATAAAAGATTTTCTTCCTCATTATTTGTAGAAAATTACTTCTGCTGCACTAGTTCTATCTTTTATTTGATCAGTTGTTAGGTTATTTGGTCTCTGTTTATAATCTTATTTTTTAGAAATGCTTAAATGTATGATATGTCTTTGCCCCTGATAATGCGAAGGCTGTCTTTCTTTCAAATTTCCTTATGATTTAATTCAATTTATATATCTAGAATCCTTGATAGTTTAATCGCTTATGGAAACATAAAATAATTGAAAATTATCTTTCTTGTGTATTATCTTACCATCTGGCTCATATCACAGTATTTTATATTATTTTTTTTTTTTTTCAGTTTTAGAGATGGCCGTAACAACAGAGTTGCACTTTTTGATGGGATTGAGGAGGGTGGCATCAGAGCGTCGTCTCTTTACTCAACTTCCCATGAAATTGATGAACATGATAATGAACAAGCATTGGATGGATTGCAAGATAGAGTCAATCTGCTAAAAAGAGTAAGCTTACTTTTACTTGCAACATGCCCTAGATTCCTAGTCATCTCCTGTATATTCTTTGTTTGTTCAACTATTGGTAAACATCTCAATGTTTATAATCTAATTTTTCTCTATTGTCATTTCGGAAGTGAAAGGTAAATTATATTGCACTAATTATACTCTTGAGAACCACGGGGTGGCCATTTGACTATGACTTGGTTGTTGCCAAACATGTCCTTTTCTTTTTTGTTATGAATCAAAGCAATAAGGACTAAATCTTTATTATCTCTTGTTTTGTGTTTTCCAATGTCTAGTATGAAGGCTTTTAAAGAGGAACTTGATTATTTGAAAACAATGGTTGAATCAATGACTAAGTCTTTTAGATAGTATATACTACTCATGAAAGGCAAGTCCTACTCATGAAAGGTAAGAAAGATAAGAGCACAATCAATACTATTAGCCTTTTGTCTCAAGGTGTTTGGATTCTTGATTCAGGAGCAACTAATAACATGACTCCTTTTCCAGTGCTGTTCAATTCGTATGTCAAAATGATCAAAGAACAACTCATTATGGTTGCAAATGGTGATAGTGTACTTATATGCGGATCTGAGAATAGAACTTTAGAATAATCTATTGTATTAAAACAATAGATTGTTATCATCTTGAGATTCGTCGTGTCTATATCACCATGGATGTCACCTTTCATGAAACAAAATCCTTTCTTGTCACCCTTAGGCTTCAGGGGGAGAAAACACTTGAAGTGGAGGTCTCCCTTCTGTCATTACCATATTTATCTTTGCAAGATGCTTAAGATCCAAGTGATGATGCCACCACAAATGGGATTGAACCAACCTATAGTGTCTAAGAAGACTAATTGTTTGATAAAAAATATCAAAGGCAACCCACTTTGACTCTAAAGTAAGAAGAGTTGTCTGACTTGGAGGTGAGGACCCCTAAAGGCAACAGTGAGGAGGTAAGTGTTACTGAAGATTGACCTGGTGTGTTGAGAAAGGGAAAAAGATTGCGTGTTAAATATCCTATTTCTCAATATGTCTGCATGGACAATCTTTTTAATAGACATTGAAGCTTTATTGTTGCCATTGATGCCATAAAAGTTCCTATCCCAGTCCAATGATAAGTGAACATTGGACTCAAGCTATGAGAGAGGAGATGGATGCATTAGAAAGAAGCTCAATAGGAAGATTATTGACAAATCAAGAGACAAGAAGACAATAGGATGAAATGGATATTTATAGTGAAACATAAGGTATATGGGTCAATAGATAAGTAAAAAGCTAGATTGGTTACAAATGGTTATAGTTAAACTTATGGAATTGACTACGAGGGACTTTTTCTCCTGTAGCAAAGATGAATACAGTTTGAATTGTTCTTGCTCTAACAACTCATTTTGGATGGGAATTACATCAGATGGATATGAAGAATGTCTTTTTTTCATGGAGATTTAGAAGAAGTGTACATGGAGATTCCTTCCAAATTTGAAACTCGTGGTGGAAAGAATAAGAAATGCTTCTTAAAGAAGGCCTTATATGGTCTTAAACAATTCCTAAGAGTATGGTTTGGGAGATTTACAAAAGCAATGGTTTCTTTACAATATAAGCAAAGTCAAGGAGATCATACCTTATTCATAAAACACTATTAGAGTTAAACTTGCACTTTTGTTAGTCTATGTGGATGACATGATTATTGCAGGAGATAATGAAACATAGAAATTGGTGTTAAAGGAAAAATTGGTGGTCCAATTTCTTGGAATAGAGGTTACTTATTCGAAAAAGGAAATTTTCATCTCCTAAAGAAAATATGTACTTGATCTTCTTAAAGAAATAGGTAAGTTGTGATGTAGAACCTCGAGAGTTCCTATTGAATATAATCATACAATTGGAAGTTAAAAGAGCTCTCTGGTAGAAAATACCCAATATCAGAGATTGGTAAGGAAAACTTATTTATTTAATCACACGAGACTAGACATTGCTTATGCAGTTAGTGTGGTAAATCATTTTATGCATGATCTAAGACAAAAACACATGCAAGAAGTTGACAAATCTTCAGGACTTGGAGTCAAACCTAGGAAAGGGGGGTTATTCTTTAAGAAAGGAGACACTTTGACCCTAAAGATATATACTAATGCAGATTATGAAGATTTTGTTATTGATAGAAAATCTACCTCTAGGCACCATGTGTTCCTTGGAGAAATCTAGTGACCTTGGAGAAGCAAAAATCAGGATAGAGTACCTCAGTCTAGTGTAGAAGTTGAATTTCGAGCCCTTGTTTGAGGTGTGTGAAGGACTCTGGATGAAAATCACAATTGATGACCTCAAAATTAAGGTTGACATCCCTATGCAATTGTACTATGATAACAAGTTAACAATGAGCATTGTGCATAATCTAGTCCAACATGATAGGACCAAACACATTGAAATTGATAGACACTTCACCAAAGGTAATCTTGAAAGACGCTTAGTAGTTACAACTCATGTTCCTACAATATTTCAAATAGCAAACATTTTCACATAAGGATTTTCTTAGGGCAGATTCTAGAATCTTGTAGAGAAGTTGGGAATGATTGATATTCATTTGCCAACTCAAGGGAACGTGTTGTAAATAGCATAGTATTAAGAATATTCACAATATCTTCATAATAATTAGAAAATTATATCTTCAAAATCTTCTTATTTATTTCAACATATTTTTATTTTCTTTTTTAAAGATTTTGGTCATTACAGAACGAGATTGTGAGAATGTAAGTTGTGTGATTGATATCAAGAAAATAATTCTTTACTTTTCAACTATATCTATTTGGTTCTTGTCTTCTTGAATGCATGTAGATGTATCCTGTAAACTTATCAACAATCATGCAATTTTGTGATAGTTTTAAAAATCTTTTGCTTTATCAAGTATAATTAATAATTAAAGTTTTTGACGAGCATAATTTCTACAGTTGTCAGGTGACATAAATGAGGAAGTGGATAGTCATAACCGGATGTTGGATCGTATGGTGCGGCTGTCTAGCAGTTATTGAAAATATTTGCATTTTCTCTGCTATATCACGTTATCCGCTGGTAACCTGTTGGTATTTTATATAGGGGAACGATATGGATTCTTCGAGAGGAGTCCTCTCAGGCACTATGGATAAATTCAAAATGGTATGTGGCTGTCTTTGTTTACTTTGCTCTATACATTTGTTGTCTTTTCCATCCCTTCTGATTCAGGACAGTGTCAATGGATGTGGTAGGCGTATAGTGTTGTCTTCCCCTCTCAGGATCAATTATTTATTTTTCTGTATCTTTCTTGATCTTGTGTCATCTTTCAGGTATTTGAAACAAAATCCAGCCGAAGAATGTTTTCACTTGTCGCATCCTTTGTTGTGCTTTTTCTTATAATATACTATCTGACTAGGTAATTGATCTGTCCCTCAGTTGTCAGCTCTATGTTAGATTGAAAAGGAGGTTACTCGCTCTATTCCTCTAATTAGCGATACTACGTGTAAGATGTTCCTTTTTGTTTGTATAAAGATTTTGACGTTTCATTTTATCCAACCAGTAATGTCCATATTTAGTTTGTATACGAAAAAAATATCCTTTTCTCTTTGATTTAGATTATGTATAATTCATCTATTCTATAGAAGATTCATACTTTATTGGGTGAACGTAAGTATTTCCATTATTGTTGACGAAAGAGGATCTAATAGTGTCATCGATCTAACAGTGAATTAGACATTTGTCTGGCTATGGTTTAGTCTCATCCTAGTAGACGCGTAGACCACTCAGAATGAATGAAAACTCGGTTGAATAAATGGAACGAACTGACCATATTGATAACGTTCATATTGAATTACTTTATATATTTATACTGTTTTATGTTGAATAAATTTCATCACTTTCTTGTTGCTTTGATTAATTTATTCAAGTGGTTGAATTTGAGCTGGAAGTCTACCAGTTCAAGATCTCCATTTAGGTTAGTTATTTTTTTTTTCCTCATGTATACTTATATATTGTGCGAAATTCACTTTTATCGTAGCTATATTGAATTTTAAGTGTCTAGATCAATTTTGAATGTATTACATAAGTACACGTCTCAAATTCTTTTAAATTATATTACTTTACGAATGTTTTTCATCCTTTTTTTTTCATGGCAGAAAGGGTAATCTTTTGAAACCCTAAACTCTCAGTCATCTTAAAATTGTTGAAGGTACGTAACCAAATAGTGAAGATTATCAAAACATTGCAAGAAATGGATTAATGGTATTGCATGATAAATGTGAAACTAAGTACACCTTATAACAAGTAAAACAACTTTACATAAACTGCTCTTTTATGTTTATGGCACATAGTACTGAAGATAGAAGATGTAGGTGACCAATAAAATATCGAAGTTATTATTTGATAATGTATCAGAAATGTAATAAACATGTGTTGTTAGAAAAAAATTACGAATTGATGAAGTGTTGAAAATTCTCAAATCTGACTGACCACATCCGTTTGGTAAGCAGTTTAAATTTTAATGATATATTTCTAGGTTGAAATAACAGCCAGTTAACACAATTTATTATAAGATTTATAATATATTGTAGTTTAAATAAGTTTTTTATTTTAATTTTACAGTCCGTAAAATATATGTAAAATGTAAATTCTACCTGTGATCCTAATAAATACTTAAAATATCTTTTTTTTTCTTTATTGAAAGCATGATATGTTATGCAATGCCTATAAATAATGTCACATTTGTTTCGATCATGAATTTTCTTGAATAAAATTGCTTAAATTTTTTTCAACTATCTCTGTAAACAATTACGTTAGTGATTTGGGCAATAAAGTCAACAACAATGTAGGCATTGGACAAGGTGACGATCAGCACCACATACCTTTGTTATAAAGATTTTCGGTGAAGAGTGTTCTTGAAGGAAAGTTGCAACATTTTACTTGAAATATAGTAAGATACATTTATTTGCATCAGAGAGTTTAACCCCAAAATTCAAGTTATTAAAATTAAATATTTGTACTAGGAAAAAGAAGTATGAATTAATTAGCTAAGTTAAAAGTATATAACCAAGAAAAAGTGTTTACTACACTAAAAGTAAGAAATATAATTATTTTTTCTTATATATGAAATATTTTTTGTTTGGAACCTCCTATTAAATAGGACCAACTATTTGACTGATACTTTGAGTTTTGACTGTTTTTTCTTTTCGTTTTAGGTTGATTGCTTATATAATTGGTGTTCTCATTGAAATTTGAACTAGTAAACGAATTACTTATAATTTAATTGCAGTTGCACCTGAATTCTACCAGGTTTAAAGATGGTAAAAATATTAAAATTCTCACAGGTTGAATTATCTAAAGTCTCCTTAATTAATTTTTCGATCGAATACTCTTTGTGACTTTAACTCCTAACACATTTCTAATCTTAGTTGTTTAAAAGTAACCTTTAAAATTTAATAAACAATTAATTTAATTTAAACAATTCACGTTTGATTTCCATTAAATTAGGCCACAAGTTCAATCCGGATATAATTTGAAGTTCTATATTAAAATTTAATGTTTAGTCATCTGAAAAATACGAGTTAATGTTAATAATTTTTTTAAAGTACGTGGCAAATACTTAAAATTAATAATGATTAAAATGTAGTTCGTAAAAAAGAAATTGAAAACTAATCAGATCTTGATTTAGGAATAAAAATAACTGTTTTAAAAATTTTAAGCACAGATGACAATATAAAACGGATTATGCTGATTGGTTCGTATTCGCTGCATAAAAGCATGAGACAGATTGGACCTTTAACCCCACCAACTTGTATACGTAGATCCAACATAATCTGTAACTCCTATGAATAACAACTTCATCCTATGATTCCGAGTTTCCGTTACTTTTTTCTTTTTAATATGTTTTTGCTATGGTATAGAAACAATATGATTCTGAGTTTGAGCTATTTTTTTTTTTTCTTTATAATATGTCTTTGTTATGGTATAAAATTGTTTATGTGTTAAATATAATTAAATATTTTTATTCATTATTTTATTAATATTATATATTTACAATTATGAATTTGAATATAATTTTGTTAACTATTTTAATATATTTTTTATATTATTTAATTGTAATAAATAAAAAATAAATAATTTTGCATTTTTCTTTTAATAGTTATATTTACACTAATTTAAAGAAAATATATATTTGAAATAGATTAATAATAATAAAAAACTAATCTTTTGATTTTTATTATTCTGTTAGTTTCCATTTGAATTTCCCAATATAAAAAAGAAAAAAAAATCTTCCCATTCTTCTCTAAACATGCACATAAAAACATGTGTGAGCTTCATGATATCTAATTTTCCACTCTAATCTATGTGTCATTGTTTTGTACTATTAAAGCAGTAATCCAAAGGCAAACTTAAAACCATATGTTCCCTTCCTTAAGGGCATATTAAGATTGTCATGGTGGCTGTTAGTTGATTATATATTATTCTTGTTTTTTGGGTGGTGGAACAAGAAGAGTGTGGCTGTGGCATGGTGGTCTTTGGCTAAAAGCTTGAACATTTGGTAGTAATACAGCAGTGGGACTGGTATACTAACCCTACCACTTATATCTTTTTCCACGTGATTTGAGGTTGTCTTCATCCATTGCTTCACATTACACCAACCATGCATTCTCTTCCTTATCCATCCAATAATAAATAATAGAAAAATGTTTGTTTGCCAACCCCACGTGGATTACAATCACATTACAACTGTGATGTGACATTTTTTTATGATGTGGTACTAGGGCCATAAATGGTAAATGGCAGGGGCATGGTCTGATTGTTAAATCTTTGCAAAACATATGAAGGTGGTTCGCGCCTGGTATTTGAAAATCAAATGAGGAACTTTTGAGTGCTTTGTGCTTGGTTGCAGGGAAAAAGCAAGAAACTTTGTTGCACTCGATGGCCATTGGAGGGGTGGAGGGCGACGACAACGAGAATTTGCGTGAGGGAAAACCAAAGGTTTTTGGGTGCTTCGCGGTTCGTAGGAGAAGCTGTGTGTGAGGGAAAAGGGTGCTTCGCGGTTCTTTGAGGGAAAAACGAAGAACCTTTGGTTGCGCTCGACGGCTGTTGGGAGTGGTGGAGGGCGACGACGACGAGAAAAACATGGTGAGGAACGTTGAATTGTAGGAGAAGCTGCAACCTTGACATTGAGGAAAAACAGAGAAGGGTCTCAGAAACGAAACCAAGGAGGAACGCCTAGGTAAATTTTATTATTGTACATCGTCGTTGCAACTTGGTTTAGGTTTGGGAAATTTCTAGGTTTTGAATTGTGATTGCAGTTTACGGTGAAGTGTTGCTGAAATTAGGTTGAGTTTTAGTTTTGATTGTTTGTCTTGTTTTTGTGATGATTTATACATTTCATTTGTGGTTTTTGAACTGATATTGCACTTG
>Ga0123340_1004707_pt1 | contig 12985 bp, 7 predicted proteins | sample SirMexnodulemix_FD_89961 | JGI IMG/M metagenome (GOLD analysis project Ga0123340, IMG submission 89961) | Root nodule microbial communities of legume samples collected from Mexico - Siratro Mexico nodule mix | ecosystem: Host-associated > Plants > Roots > Nodule | place: Mexico: Nepantla... | reverse complement strand
TATATATATATTATAGGATATTACATTATTTAAATGTTATCATTAAGATCATATATTCTCTTTCTTATCTTGACGTGCTATTTACTTGACCCCTGTAAGTGGTTAAAATTTGGAGTTGAAGGACTATTCATAATTGAATATTCAAAATAATATTAACTTGGAATTTGATAATGCTGTAATGGCTTTTGACTAACCAAATTGGATTAAAGTATTTGTTGTTAAGGGTGGCGTCAAAGAATCCGGCAAGCCAAGAATTTAAAGTTCATGCTTGGTTTGCAAAAATGTTATTTTATTGTATGTAATGTGTTATGAAATATTATGGATTTAATGTTGTTTTGTTGTTTTTACTCTGCATTTATTTGACTCATGGTGATAGTTTTCAAAAGAATTTGTGCTAAGCTAATTTATGAAGGTAAATTATGAAGCTAAGCTAATTCTGGTGATTGTGACATTATGTTTAGATTATTAATATTTATTTTATTTATGTGGTAGTTCAATTGATGAGTCATTCATTTTATACTTATTTTTCAAGTTTTAAAATTGTTTGGTAGGTTAACCCGGCCCAACCTTAAGAACCCACATTGAATTGGATTGAGTTGCAATTTTCAACCCAATCCTAATACATGTTTAACCCAACCCAATCTAATCCATTTTTTTGGTGCGTTAAAGGTGGGTTGGGTTGGGTTGACCCTTCTTACTTACCTACTTATTGCAAACCTAGTCAACTTTAGTGTAGGCTTTTTATTTTTTAATTTTTTGATTACTCTTAAAGAATTTCAAGATTCCACACATTGATTGCACGGTTTTTCCCAGGATGTATGCTTGGTTTGACTTGTTGAGGTTATTGCAAAGACAATATTAGGCTATGTATGTGACAAGCAAATTGGTTTCCCTTCTAATCTTTGATATGAAGAAGCATCCATTTCCCTCCTTTGTCATTATGTTTTTTGTGTTTTCTAGTCATCCCTACCTTTCCTTTGAGAGGGAACAACTCCTTTTCTTGATCTCTCAGTTTCCATTTCAAAGTAAGTATCTCAAGAACTCCAAATTCTTCATCTCAAATTTGACAGAAATATTTCTTCTATTGGTTCGTCCTTGTCAAGTCATTTCTATTAATGAGGATAATCGTGCAATCTTGCAAATTTGGGTGACACAATGAGCTGATGCGTATGATGGAGCGAGGAAGATGTGGATCATAGCTGGATTGCATGATTGCTCATAGAAGCGCAAAATTGTGGGCAGCCTCAATTCCATTTCGTTTGCGCAGCTGAGCTCAAGAGTTAAATTGGCCCATTTGTTGGCCGAAAGACCCAACCTTAAAAAGAAGCTAACTCATCTAGCCCTTTTGCTCTGCTAGGGTTCCAACCCATTTGCAGATTATAAAAGAAGGGTATGATGGAGCGAGGAAGATGTGGATAATAGCTGGATTCCATGATTGCTCATAGAAGTGCAAAACTGTGTGCCTCCTCAATTTGTTTTTGTTTGCGCAGCTGGCCTCAAGAGTTAAATTGTCCCATTTGTTGGCCAAATGACCCGACCTTAAAAAGAAGCTAACTCATCTAGCCCTTTTGTTCTGCTAGGGTTCTATCCCATTTGCAAATCATAAAAGAAACAAATTACTCTTGACGATGCATGCATTCTGATGTTGACATTGCTGTCCCATCACTGTCGTCATCAACTACCATCGAAGCAATGACACTACTATCGCCAACACTTGTTTCGCCATAGTTGGCCATCACAACACTCACACCTATTGTTGTCTGTAGTGTCTTAATTGTCGTTGGCCTGCACCCTGTTTTTTCTCTGGATTTCCTTTTTCCTAATACGACAATTATGAATTTATTAGTTATTACAAGCAATTTTAGAAATTGTGAACCTATTTTTAGTTATGTTATGCATTGAATCTTACTCCTTAGGACTTATTATGAGTATTTTTATTGTCTAGATTATTTTTAATACATGAACAGTCTACGAATATGGTTTTTCACATACTCATAACTCTTATAAGTCAAGTCATGATCCTTGAGTTACTATTTTTATCCCCCTTTCAATGCTCTCATGATCCTTGAGTTTGACAACATTAATCTGTAGTAAGAATTATGTCGTCTACAAACATAGTCAGTACAAAAATAATCTCCTCCTTTGCATGGCTCAATATGTGTAGTATGACTTGCTTTCCCTTTTGTATAACTTTTATTTTTGATAGACTGAGCCAATTTGAGAAACCAAGCTCAGTGATTACTTGTACTCAGTGTAGGGACTTGTTTAACATTCATACCTTTTAGTCTTACTTTAACTCAAGATATAGCTGTGCATTTAAATCCTCCAAATCTCGATTTAGAAATGCATTCTTCATGCCTAAATATTGTAGACGAAAAATCAATAATTGTAATACTCAATTGATGTAGAGAAATAAGATAAAGAGTGAGAGAAAGAAAGAAAGTGGAAACCGATTTATATTCGTGTCTGAAAGTTACATACAACAGGGTACTCTATGACTTATCTAGAGTTGAACTAATTGTAACAGTTGTACAAAACTTACTAAATACTGGATAACTGAAAAATCAACAACACTTGAAATGATTATCAACAATATAACTATCGTAGTAATACATTACTCACACCCTCCTTCAAACTCAAGAAAGAACAACCACAATTGAGTTTGTCTCTCAAAACTGAAACCGAGGAGATTAGGTTTGGTAAGAATATCAGATTACTGAACTTGAGCTGAATTATGCTATGAACATAGAGACATTTACACAGAATCAAACTTTCTCCCGCACAAAGGAAAGGTCAATTTCCATTTGTTTAGTTCTAACATTAAGAACTGGATTGTGGGCAATACACTGGTTATATCATAGAAGATAGCAGGAAGTCCATGAGGGATATCAAGTTCCTTCAGTACTAGATCTATCTGGACCACGAAGAAACGAGATTGGATCCAAGAGAAAAAGGTACCCCAGAAGTTGATCTATAATCATCAGGATCAACAGCTCAATCTACATCACATATGGAACTAATACTAGTAATATTTTTATAGGTAATGGAAGCTAAAAATGAGAAGCAAAAAAATAGCAAGAATGAAACTAGAAATTGAACCTCATCTCCTGCCTTAATTCGTGAAGAGTTCATGAGAGGTTATGATTCATGAATTCAATGACACAAGAATTCTTATATGAAACTAAGAACATTATTGGGAATTAAAGACGTAATAAGAACATAAGAACTTGACATGAATCAAATTAAACTTGAAGCTAGGTGTGAATTAAGAATGAAAGAACAGGTAGAATAACTAACTAACTAAATGTAAGAGAAAAGTTGAAGAAAACATAGGAAGGGAAGAACACCCCACTTGAAGAACATCTTCAAGATAAGTGCATTGGAGAATCATCACTTGAATCGTAGGACATCAAGATAAGACTCATAAGAGAACCACTTGCACAAGAGACAATGGGCTCTAAAAACTCTCAATTTCTCATATATTCAAAAGTGATTTATGAAGAGCGGAGATGCCCATTAATAGCCACCATTGGTTTGAAAAATTCAAATGGAATTAAGAGGGAAAATTCGAAATTCAAATTGGAGATCTAGAAGATTCGCCAATTGGCTGAAAATTTGAGGACTGTCAACCATGCCATGCTCATGCTCTCCTTGCCTGCTAAATGCACATTGTCCTTGGCTCCTCTCTTCTCCTTGACTGGGACTTTTCTTGCTTTGTAGGGCCTCAGAAGAGGAAAACAGGCACAACCAAAGGGTTTTAGGAAAAGAAAATCAGGAGATTGTTTAAACAGAACAGTATGTGGAATTGTGAAGTTTAGAGAGGCTGTAGGTAGTCTGTTGATACGATAGACAACATTATTATGAGCATGATCCTACATTTTTAAAGGAAGAGAGGCATACTCTTGATGAGTATTGCACCATACTCTTCTTCGTAATTATGTCAGCATTATAGCCAAGGCAAAGCCAAAAGAACATTATCTATTACTTAAAAATTTAGTATGATGTTTTGACCATACAGCAAAGTGGAGGATCGATGGAGCAGAGGATATTTTAGGAAAGTGAAGACAGGTTGCCAATTTCTGGGTTTTTTCTCCTCATTTTAACAAGCACATAACACACAGGGGGCCCACCAACTAACAAACAACGCTTTCTATCAGCATCTGTATTTTCATTCTCCACTTCATCTTTAGCCTATTTGTATGCAACTAAATAAACGCAGTGACAGAGAGAGGAAGCTATTCAGGAGCTTTTATTGTCAAGTTTGTAACTTTGCTCCCTTGTCTATATAATGAACCTAAAGCCAAGCTACAGGTTGATTGTTTAGTAAACCTTAAGGAATAAAGTATTCATAAGCTTTGAATTCCAAGTTTGTAAACTTGTGCCTCTCTCGTCTGTTTAATTAAGCTTAAAGGAAAGCTTGAGGTTGGTTGTATAGTTATACCAACGAGTTTCACTACACATTTATGGAATCAAGCTCAAATATTTCGGAGATTAACTCATTTACACCCCTACTTGTTGTTACTACTTCTGTGTTATGACCTATTAAACTGATTATGTTTACATGTTATCACTTCTTTTTTTCTCTACTTAGGATTAGTTACTGTGAACACATGAATTATATACTGCAGCACAGTAATAGTCCTTGGGACATATTTTATGTGTTTAGTTTCTGAATTCTCTACTTATGGCATTTTCAATTGGATATAGATATTTGCAGCGGCAAGTATCGTTGACAACCGACTACCATTTTTTCAATACATATTTCTACAAGAAGCTTAAAGAAGCTGTTTCATACAAGGTGATTATTATCTTCTAGTTCGTTTCTGTTTTCATTTGCAATAGCAAATTATTTTTTCTCTGGAAGTAGACTCTTAATCGTTACGATATAATGCATCATTGATTGTTCCATTCAAAATACGGCACAATGTTTGCTGCATGACTAGTTTAAGTATCGGTTAATCAGGTATTGGTACCTTTTAGAGAAAATGAACAACAGGAACAAACTGAAGAACAACAGGAACAAACTGAAGATTTATTATTTCTGCACTAATGAAATAACGGCTTACAGCAAAAACTATATGCACCGCATAATAAAAGCTATTGTTAACAATAGCTGACAGCTGTACAAACTAACTTTTATTTACTTAGACTAACACCTGTCCTCAAACCCAAGGAGAAGATTTTTCATAAGAAAAACTCTTCCATGTTGAGTTTGCCTATAAGAAAAGTAAAACAAGCTGAAGATAGAGGCTTGGTCAGCGCATTTGCCCATTGATCAAGAGCGGGAATATGATAGATGTAGCGATAGTCAGGCTGACATTTCAATGGACTTTATAGGTGGCCTTCCTAAGGCTCAAGGAAAAGATTCTATTCTAGTGGTTGTGAATCGTCTAACTAAATATTCTCACTTCTTTGCGTTGGCACACCCTTTTTCAGCAAAGACTATAACAGAATTGTTTGTCAAGGAGGTGGTTTGTCTGCAAGGATTTCCTGCTACCATTGTTTCAGATTGAGAATAACTCTTCATGAGTAGTTTTTGGAAGGAAATGTTTAAGCTAACAGGAACTTAGCTTCGCATAAGCACAACTTATCATCCACAAACAGATGGACAAACTGAGGTTGTTAATCGATGCTTAGAGGTTTACATTCGATGTCTGATAGATACGAAACCAAGGTAGTGGCCTTCACACTTGCTTTGGGCAGAGTTTTGGTTCAACACAAATTATAATGCATCTATGCGAATGTCTCCATTTAGAGCACTTTATGGCCAAGACCCTCCGCCCTTGCTAAGAGGGACCACTATTCCTTCTCAAGTTGAAATCAGCTTACTCAGCAAAGAGTCACTTTGTTAAAGGAGTTACGAGAGAAAAGATCAAGTGAAAAGATATGTCGATCATCATCGTAGAGATGTTCAGTTAGAAGTGGGGGATTGGGTGTATCTCAAACTACAACTGTATATAAGATGAGATGTTTGGCTAAAATGTTGAAAGAGAAGTAGAATAGCCCTATCATGGTCCCTACAAAATTTTCACCAAGGTAGGAGCAGTAGCATATCAACTGGAGCTTCCACCTCATTCCAAAATTCATCCTCTGTCCCATGTGGCCCTTTCGAAAAAAGTTATACACCCTACAGAAAAGTCTCAACCCTTGTCTGAAGTACTAACAGATGGTCACGAATTGAATTTGTTTTTGGATGCTGTGTTGGATTGTAGAATCAATGATGTCGGTCTGGAAGAGAGTTTGGTTGAGTGGAAGAAGTTACCAGAATTTGAAAGCAGTTGGGAGGAAGGTTCTGTTATTACTGAAATTTTCCAGATTCCACCTTGAGGACAAGGTGCATCTTGATGGGAAGGGTACTGATGGGACACAACTTCCTATTACAAAGGTTTATTAGAGAATAAACAAGGGAAAGGTGAATAGAGCTATTTGATGTAATTACAAGTAGTTGAGAGTCAGTTACCATGTCAGTAGACTAGTTGATGAATAAGCGAGGGTTTTATATATTTGGGGTTTGGAGAAAAAGGTAGGAAAAAAATATACGTGGGAGGATACTGGACCCTCGGAGAGCCAAAGTTGTCAATTTCTGTAATTCTTTCATTTAAGGAAATACACTGTGTTGTCTCTTTATCTCTGAAAACTTATTTTCCATAAGTTTTTCTGGTCCAGTTTGTATAACAAACTTCTGAAGTATAAGACATATTTTAAAAAAAAAAGTCCTTAAATAATTCATAGACCTGCAACTTAACTAATTTAAATGTAAAATAATGAACGTTTTAATAAACAAGAGTGTAGAGTCTTTTGGGTCAGAAAATACTAAAAATCTGTTAGTTTTATTCTCTATTTGTTGTAAAGTAGCTTTTGTTTCTAATTAATTTCTATCTTTGCGTTTCTTAAATTCCTTTCAGTTTGAACTTTTTTCTATACATATTCTAATTTATTATTTATTGTAAATATCTAGCAAAGTGATAGAGATGTGATCTTTGCAAAGTTCAGAAGATGGTGGAAGGGTGTAAATATTTTTCAGAAGGCGTATGTTTTGATTCCAATACACGAGGAGTAAGTTTTCTTCATTATCATTGAACTTTTGTTTGTAAATGTTTAGAAGTTTTTTCTTTGCTTTCCTTGGAATTATGTTATATTATCTGAAGAAATTACTGTTCACATGACGTAAAGGTCTTATTTTATATTTTGACTTTTACTAAAATTTGATATAAGACATTGGGTTCCATTAAATTAAATAACGAATATATTTGACTATAAGTAGTGGGCATGCTACTGGTGGAAATCCACAAGTGAAACATCCAATACTTAGTGTATTTATATTCTTACTGCTATGTAATTGCTAGCTGATTAAAGTGTCCATCCATTTATTTTGGTGTACTTGTGGCATTTTCCTTGTCCCCCCTATTTGGGGCTGATGAGTAAATCTTTGGACTGGGTTACGACTTATAATATCTGAAAAATATTTTAAAATGTTACTTGAAATAAAAGGGTTTAGATGATTTTATTGAAGAGATTTTCTAAATTGCTTTGAGTAAAAAGATATGGAGTAATATTGATATTTACAGGCACTTTGAAATAATTACACTTTATGGTCATAAGTAGGAAGTAACTAGAGTGCTACTTCCTATACTTGTGAATTCTTTATTCCAAATGCACAAATTACATAATACATGAATCTGAACTAATTCACGCTTGTATTTCCAACCACTCCCCATACAAGTTGGGCATATAAACCAAATGCTCCAGCCTTGAAACAAATATATTGAATTTCCAGATGCTATGAAATAGTTTGATAGTGGATCATTGGAACCAATAGATTCAGCGTTGACTTCAATAGAACATTCTCTAGAACAAAAATGACAGCCAATTTCAATTTATTCAATTCTTTTATGAAACACTGAATTGAAAGGTATGTGAAGGGCTGCCTAATAACACAACATAATATCATCCGGTGTCGCCAAACCTCAATCTGGAAGTTGTTTTTGTGCAAACCTCCTTCTGAGTATACTGATTGCTTTTGGGAGGAAATTTTGGTGATATGGAGTAATAAGATGCAAACTGTATGTTCTTTTGAGTTTAATATATCATGTAACTTTCCCAAATAATTCACTCATCATCATTGTTGACAACAGGGAGAAGATAGGGAGTTTTTTTTTTTTTTTTTCTTTAAAACGCCCAATGTCTGGAAAGTAATGCCAAGATGGAAAGATGAGGGAGGAAGACGGAGTCGAAGAGAACAATATGATATTGTTGCTGATTTGATATAATGGTATATATAAATTGATATAACCAAAAGTTGGAAAGTGTAAATTAAATTGGAGTTTGCCGAAATAGGGAAAGGAAATGCAAAAGTCAATCTTAATTTGATAGGGGTGTAAGGTAATAAAATATTAAAATAACTACCAAAATTATTGTCCTTGGGTAATGTATCTCAACATCGGAGAAACTTATCCATTTTTAACCAGAAGCATAACTTTTTTACGATTTAGTGTGCAAACTGAAAAGATGGCTTCAATCTTTGGATAGTTTGAGGTACTTTGAATCTTCGAATTTTTACTACCTGTGTTTGGTGGGATCAGATTCAAATGGAAATAAGAAAATATTCTGCACCTGACAAGAAAATCACTCCATGGAAGTGTACATAGGTATGAATTATGCAGGTTCAATTATTGCAAGGAGGACAACATTTTCCTATCGTATTTTTCGGAGTGCGAACCCTGGTAACATGAAGTAGTAAGAAACATAATGTGGTTTCTTGGTCAACTCCAAAGGCTGAATTCTGAGCTATGGCACAAGAAGCTTGAGTTCTGGGTGATCAGTTTAGATAACCTTAATGTAAAATATGTAGCACCTATAGAACCATTCTGCAACAAATTGATCATTAGCATTTGTACATAACCGAATCTAGCTTGATAGGACAAAACACATTGAGGGAGACGAACGCTTTATCAAGCAGAGATTGGATTGGAGTATTCATAACCATTGGATATGATCCATTGGGATGTCATTTGACAGAATGGACTACCTATGAAGTGGTTTTGGGATCTTACTAGCAAAGCTGGAAATGATTGATATTCATTCACTACCTCGAGGGAGAATATTAAATATAATTATAACTGTATTATTTTAGGACAGTATATTCCTTTTATTTTCTTTTCCTTTTGAACAAATTGTCTTTTTTTCTCCGAGGACAGATTTATTTTCTAAATTTAGGTCTATTCTAGGCAAGTAGTTATTAGCATAAGTATATATAATTGAAACTCGTGTGTACAATTTTTCTTCAGAAGAATGATAGACAAAACCTCTATTTCATTCAAATATTTGTTTCTAATTTATCTTTTGGATTTTCATTTTCTTTTTTTCTTGTTTGTTGGTTTACTTTTTTGGATGCTCCAGGGATTTTCATGCTTTGTTGGTTTTCTTTGGTAATAACATTTCTAGGCATCTCTCCTTCTGCCTTGACATTATTTTATATGATTGAGTCACATTGGCTACTGTTATACTCATTTGTCTATGCTTTATTCTATTATGCCCTTCCTGCCAAAATTTTGTAGTTGACAGGAGCATACTGTCATATCTTTATCTTACCTTCTCCCTTTACTCAGTTCTGGGTTGGTACTCATGATGTTTCGTATATCCAGCCTTCACTGGAGCTTGATCATTATTTGTATCCCAGACAAAGAAGATGAATCGGGGCCAATCATACTTCATTTGGATTCTTTAGGTCTTCACTCTAGTAAATCAGTTTTTGATAATATTAAAAGGTGAGATTAAAGAAGTGTATGTATGTTGTATCCCGTATGTGACATTTCCATTTCATCGATACAAATGATTTTTTTGCTCAACCACATTGCCACTTCTACTCTGCTATAACTTTTAAGGTGGTTGTGAAGTTGGCAAGATTTATATCTGCTTTTTTTATTAAATTGTGACGAGGTCTTCTTGTATTCAGCAAATATGATTATCTGATCAAGTTTTTGTAAGCTACAAAGATGATGTGTTATTTTAAAAAACCATTCTCCTGGGAAGTATTGGAATAGATTCAATATATTATTTGCTAATGGAAATAAATGTTTTTGCTACAATCTAAATTCTATTTCAACTTCACATTTATGTATTTGTAAACTTACTTTTAGTTAGTTAGCAATCATTTTTATGCTCAACACAACTTTTATGCATCTAAATATCTTCAGACTTCAGAATTTTAACTGGAATTTTTTATGACTTCTCTACTTGTATATTTTATATGCATCCCAGCTGCAACCTAATGTGGTCACTTGTATTCTCACCAATATCCGCGTTAGTTATGTGGCTCTGTAACATTGTTATAAGAACTGTCCTGGGAAAGTGACTGACTTAGTCACTTAGCCAGCACCTTTAAAGTGCATGATAATTTTCACTCAAACCTGGTGACCTCAGTAATATTGATGGTTTGAACGGTGAAAATCAATTTTGTACATGCTATAGGCATTTATCTTAATTCAAACATCAATTCTTAATGATGTGAAATTTGTATTGTAGCTATTTGATTGAAGAAAAGAACTATATGGATCGGGAAGATGTATCTTCAAATGTTTCAATTGCAGACAGAATATGGAAGTGCCTTCCTCGTAGAATTGAATGTCAAACCATTACGGTAAATTTGCAAGCTGTAAATCTAGAAAATGTTCTAACGTAGTGATACTCTTTATGATAGTTTGAAGATAAACATATCTTTCACCATTTTTTATTAATGAAATGAATGTTTGACCTCCAATTTAGATCAGGTGTATAGACTTGTACTTAGTGATTACATTCGAAGGAATGAGGTTCTGCTTACTAACTTCGCAAGAAAACTGTTTCTTATCAGATTATAGAAAAAACACGTAGTCTTCACGTAAAATGACATTGAAATTTGTTTCAAAACTTTAATTGGATGCAGCAGGTCTAGTTTATTGAAGTTAGATTCTTAAAAATGATGATAAAGAAGAAAGCGGCAAAACTATTTTGCAGTTGTTTCAACAATTATAGTGATATTCTTTTTTTTCTTTTCCTGAAAAATTTCATCCTGTTGCATTTACACATTGCACCAGGTTCCCCAACAGAAGAATGAGTTCGACTGTGGTCTTTTTGTATTGTACTTCATTGAGCGTTTCATGGAGGAGGCACCTGAGAGACTGAAAAGGAAAGATTTGGCAATGGTAATAGCTACCACTTCTTTATTTAGATAATTTTATTTCAAAAAATTGGTTTTTCTGTTAACTGATACTTGTCAACTTACAGTTTGGAAAGCGATGGTTCAAACCAGAAGAGGCGTCCAATTTGAGAGTGAAAATTCGTAAATTGCTTGTAGAAAAATTACAGAATTCAATGAGGGATAATTGTGACATAGAATCTTTTCCTTCATCATCTGCTGGCCCGGCAACTGACTGTGTTGAGTCCGTCAAGGATTCTATGGCGTAACATGCGATCTCAAATCTGTTGATATTTTCATATAGTTGGCGCCAGGTTTTTTTTTTCTTTTTTTGTTCTTGTACAGACATCAGCTAGACATCAGCTATTAAGCTGATAATTTTTGGATAATTTCCTACGACCTGGTTACTAGTCCGGCGAGAAAGGGTGGCTGACCGTTTGGAATGAACAAATATCTCTAGTTTCTAACCATTTCTTGTGGGTTAGGTGGTCTTTCCAAATGTATAGTAAGAAACGGCACAAAGCTTTCTATTAGAGTAAATAGCCATCGTATCTACCCTTTATTTATACTTTAATAATTCGTGTTTTTAACATTGCCCTTGCCCTTGCACCATGCTTTCTTTCTGCACCTAATTTTTTGAAATCTTTATTTTATCTTTTGGAAATGCAGTTTCAGATTACATCTTTGAAAATATTTTTTGGAATGTCTTATTCTAAATAACGCTAAATAATATTTGTTTTACGTATTCTATGATATATATATATATATATATATATATATATGAAATTTATTTGAATCTATTTCGAAATGTATCCATTCCATAACATCGTTACTCATTTATTTGTGATCTAAGATTGAAAGAGTTTTAATACATCCGAACTATATTTTTAAGAATGTATAAAGAATTTCGTAAGTTTTTGTTTATGTAGGAAGAGAGGTGCGTGCTTTATGTGACACTCATTGCAAGCGTGATGAGGCATGTTCCACTCGTGTCATTTTTGTTAGAGTTTTGAATTCAAATTTTTTCATCCTATACCTTTCTAAATGGATGTTCTTCTAAGTGTATTAGTCTCTTGTAAAAATTACTTATGAATAAGTATAAAAATACTGTCTAATTTTGACTATTATTTTTTTATAAGTCTTTTTAAGGTTAGTCTCTTTTTAGATATAAATCTAGACTCTTTTCTGTTGAGTTGGTTTCACTTCTCATTTAAATACTTTCATAATCTACTCTTAGACACCAAATACACTTCTCGCTCCCCTTTTGTGCATCATTTATTTAATTTTTTTAATTTTAAAAAGTGTATCTTTCTCTCTATTTATCTTCATTTTTGAATTATGTTTTTTTTATGTTTTTTCGTTTTTCATTTATGGAGAACTGAGTCTTAAGATTCAACTTTCAATATTTCAAATTTGTTCTTCTCTCTAATTTTAGATTTTCACTTTATGACTATAGTTATATTTTTCTTGCAGAAATTAAATTAGAAAAATATTGAATTTTGATTTGATAATTAAATGCAGATTAGATTAAATAATATTTTGATTTAATTTGTATATATGATTAAATGATAGTTATATGATTAAATTAATTGATTCAACCAGTTAATTGGTCAAACATGATATCTGAAATTTTAGAAAATTACGATAAGAAAAATTGTATGAATCTTAGATTTGTAAATTGATCTTTAATTTATTTATTTTTAATTCTTTTCATGTTTTAATATTTTGTACTTTCTCTTTTGTGGTTTAGTTTTGTTTATGTTTTCTCTTAAACCTCCAAAATTTTAATTTTAATTTATAAAAAATATT
>Ga0123340_1004705_pt1 | contig 12986 bp, 3 predicted proteins | sample SirMexnodulemix_FD_89961 | JGI IMG/M metagenome (GOLD analysis project Ga0123340, IMG submission 89961) | Root nodule microbial communities of legume samples collected from Mexico - Siratro Mexico nodule mix | ecosystem: Host-associated > Plants > Roots > Nodule | place: Mexico: Nepantla... | reverse complement strand
TTTTTTTTTTTTTTTTTTTTTTTTTTAATTTATTCTCCCCTTTTTTTTTTTTTTTTTTTTTTTTTTTTTTTTTTTTTTTTTTTATATTATACTCATTTCTCTACTAACAACGCTACTTTCTTTTGGGCATCTCTCAATGCCACAGGGTGCTGATAATTCAACTCTTTATGGTTGCTGTGTCTTAGTTGAAGAGTTAGTGCAAAAACCCTCCGGATTGCTCTCCCTGATTTCTGATAAGCAGTCGAGTTATTCTCCTTTGAAACGTGAACGCCATATATTAACTACACAAAGATGTTACTGCATTCTCTCAAGACTCCCATTCTTTGAATTGCACTTTGGTGTATTGAACAGGTAGGTTGATGATGTTGGACTTATCTTGTCACATCTATTGTATTAATTTTTTGAAGAACAGTTATGTTAGTATTAACTGGGTTATGTTGTGTCTTTTATGCACTGAAGTGTGTCAAGTAACTAGTGATCTGGTGATGATTTATAGGATTAATGTGCGGTATTGAAACATAAGTGCTAGTATTTTTTGTATGTTTGTGGAAATTGACTTGTCACTGTGATTGCTTAAATATTAGTATATTTACTACTATGAACATTTTTCAGTTTCAAATGGACAGATAAAAATAAATATCTGCATTTCTTAAGTTAATCAACTTGGCTGAAAAAGACATACAATAAGCAAAGCAATGTTTAATAGTGCGAGGAAGACATGTACTTATTGTTTAGTATAGTATAGGCTTTATTTAAAAGCTGTCTAGTGTTGTACCTATCTTTGTACCCAGTACTCCAGATATGACTTTACTTGTTTTTTACTCTTCCCTCTTCTCATTATACATGACAACAACTACTCTTAATATAAATATGATAACCTATGATAGGACAATTAAGCTCTCTAAATAACATTGTCTCTATTTTATCTATCTTCATATGGTATCTTAGCTTATCTTAGTAAGATTTGTTGGGTTTATTGTGTCACCCGTTGTCGTACCATTACTGAACCACTAACAGTATATATTCTCACTCTTGAGATATTACTAAATTATACTATATAAGTAGGTTTAAATCTGACCTTACAAGCCGATTTTATGAAATTGAGTTAGACATAAAGTTTACTTTTTCAAGGAAGTGGTTCATTTGCCCCTTACATTGTAATTATTTTTCTTATCTTTATTAAGGCCTTCTTGAATAAAATTAGTAGTTATAGTGGGAGGCTAAATGAATATTTTCTACCATTTAGATTCTTAGGGTCAGAAAAAAAGATAGGGCAAGACTTAGAAAACATTGGGAGAGACTATTAAGAATGACATATTGTTTTTGAAAGAGCCCAATGGAATTGATTGATCTATGTATGCAACATCATTTCATGGGATTAGGCTTGTTTTTTGTTACTTTAGTTTTGGTAGCTTACATTATTGGGTGCTGTTTTTTTATCTTGGTATTTGGTAGAAGTATTTAAATTATGCATTTTATATGCTCACATTTATTGTGTGATTCATAGAATGTTAGAATTCTTTGCAATCTAGCCTGACAATATTTATGCTACACTTCTATGGTTTTTGTTCGACTAATTGTGCTAATATCTTTGTAGCATGTTCATGCAAGAACGACTAGATCGGTTGACGAAAGACATTGGAGATTTAAATTTAGAATATGTTGAAGGTAGCTGTGAGGAAGAAAATTTTGGTGAAGATTCAGAGTGCATGTCGGTGAATGATAGATTAGAAGATAGACATGATGACAGTCCAACAATTTCTCAATCAAGCTTAAGAAATTCCTCACCGGAAATCATTGAGGATGATAGTCCCAATAAACAAATAGTTAACGGGGAGCTGCATATATTTAATGATAGAATCAATGATGACAATGATGTGCCTTGTGATCCTGAAAATGATAGAAAAACTGTTATCGAAGAATCTGGCACTGCAAAAGCTGACGGTAGTGATTTGTATGGAGATGCTTTTTTAACGAATAAACAGTCAGAAGATAGGCGTTTACCCAATGCTATTCTACCACTCTTGCGGTATTGCCAGTATGAAAGCTCTGAATCTTCCTGCAGGTACAAGAATTTGTCATTGTTCAGTGCATTTAGTCCGTATTTATGTAAACTCAACATACGTAATGGTGTTCACTGTGCTTTGACTGATGTCATAGACGTGTTTTGTTTCGTGGTCGGATCTGAAAGTGCTAATAACAGAATCTTCTGTATGAATTGTCTGATGTACTTGGTTCTCTATAGGTTCAAATAATCATTTTACTTGTTTATTCCTTGACATCATTTGACAGCAGATATGTTGGTTTGTTTTTGATTCAGTAGTGTTCATTACTATTATGTTCTCTGGTGTATTCTTGTGTATGGTATGTGGAATGAGTTAATGAGGAATAGCGGTCATTTGAATGACTCGCGGTACCTACCTGTTGTATTTTTAACTCAATCTGCTGTGGTTTCTTTTTGTAGAATGCACCTAGAATTGCTTATTCCTTTTTCTTTTCTTGCACATTTCTTTCTAATAAATTATCTTTACTTATCCAAGCTAATCGTGATGTATTTATGCAGTTATGTTTTAGTCCGAATATGCTGTGGTATTTTATATTTTTGTTGCCTCTTCCAAATGGTTATATAAAACATATGTCTGTTTTATGCTGCTTTCAAGGTTCACCCTGTGAAGGATATTTTAGTCATAATCTGTTCATTTCTTATGAATGATGCATCTTAAACATCTGCCTCGTGCAGTTTTCAGGGTTCTCCTTGTGATGAAAGAAATTTCAGGAGTGATGCCGATGATACTGAGACAGAAGATGCTTCAGTTTCTGGCCAAGAGGATTTAAATGACCTAAATGGTATTCTTGAGTGGGCTAAGGTTTGTAATTTAAAATTCGTTTTGCACTGTTATTTTCTGGATTGTGTATCGATATTTATAACTGTTGTTATTTTTATCAATTTCCAGGCAAATAACTGTGGATTATTACAGATTATAAGTGCGTATTATTGCTTAAGTTGTCCTGCAAGGGGCACATCACTTAGGTTTCATCCTTTGGAGCACCTGCATCCCTTAGAATATCACAGACCAGATGAGGCAATTCTACATCTTGCTGGTTCAACTGTTGATTTGAAATCTTTCAGTACAGGTCTGGCATTAGCAGAGGTAAGTTACACTAATTATGTATTGTGTTTGATGGTCATATCCTCATGAAAATACTTCATTTTTTTTGTTTGTTCTTCTCAGGCTCATAATTCTCTTCTGGCTGAGGAGGAGGCAACTGCATTATCTACATGGGCTGTAGGGTGCATGTGTGGTACCTTGAGACTTGAACATGTAAGTTCTGTTTTACCTTGTGATTGAATATATGTTCTTATACCAAATATCTTAACATTTGTGGAAAAAACTGAGTTGACTTCGGTGCCATTTTTATAGTTAGTCAACAACTTTAGAAAGCAGAGATTATAGGAGATGTTACATATGTTACAACTGATTTATAGGAATGGAAAACAATTGCAAAATTAGGATTTATACATGATAATAAAATGACACAACTGTAAAGAGTTGAAGGACACGTGATTAAATAAGAATTAAGCGCAGATGGCATTAAAATATTGCTGATCCATTGAGCCCTGGAGTTCAAATGTATTGATACGTGTGTAGCAGTTTCATAATGTTTTGTCCAGGACTTTTACCGCTACATGTTGGTTTGAATGGCTTTATGTCTATTCTGCAGGTGCTAATATTCTTTGCAGGAGCTTTACTGGAGAAGCAGATTGTTTTTGTCTGTTCTGATTTGGTATGTCTTGTGGCTCAAATTAAGTCAGTAATGATATTGTGAATATTATTTATTTTCTCTATTCAATTTTATATTGATGCTAATGTTATCTGAGCCATTGGTTGTATACTTATAGATGCCTTTTTCTCTCAGATTTATTGTTATTTCTTTATTACTAAACAGTAGTAATTATATTTGTACTTAAGTTGCCCTTCCTCTTTTAGGAATATTTGAGTTGGAATTTTGATGTGCCCATTTTGGCCTTGCTGACCTGATCATGCATTAATGATCAGCTATTTTGCTACTTGTAATCTGTTTTGTACAGACAGCATCAGAAGTTGTGTTAGTTATTTTTGGATCTAACTAATGTGCATATCTTCTGTTTACAAATTGATTACATCCACAATGAATATGGTTAGCTATACTGTGGTTTTGACCCAATCTTGGATTGGCTGATTTAGAGATTTTAATTGTCAGAAATAGGCATCTCACTTGAATAGTTGATATTTTATATAGTACTTAATGGAAACAATGTGATTCTTTTGTGATCAGGGAATCCTATCTGCATCAGTTTTATCAGTTATTTCACTAATCCGGCCCTACCAATGGCAAAGCTTGCTAATGCCGGTTTGGTTCCTCTCCTTTCAGATTAAAATTCAGTATGGATTTTCGTAGGTTTTAGTATCACTTCTCCACTTTAGTATTTGATAAGAGCACACTCTTGTAGGTTCTACCAAATGACATGCTTGAGTTTCTGGATGCACCTGTCCCTTACATAGTGAGTATTCTGGTCTTGCTTTACTATCAAGATTAATACCTGATTTATATTGCCATAGATAAATGATATTGAATATATTGTGTTGGAGCTTGTGAAATCCATTTAATAACAGCTTCTATAAATTGGAACATTAAAATCAGAGTGATTAGTGTGGTATGTAGTTTTAAATTTGGTTTGAACTGTTTTCTATTGTGGCCTTTTATATTGATGATATGATATATCATAACTGACTTGCCACAAAATTGATACTCTAGGTTGGTATCAAAAACAAGACCAATGAAGTTCAGTCAAAGTTAACCAATAATGTTATCCTGGTCGACGCCAACAGGAATCAGGTCTGCTTCTTTCTTTTGCTAGTCTCGAATGGCATAAAACGTAGTTTCCATCTCCTTCCCCGTAAACCATGTTGTATTGTATTTGTTAAAAAATAGTATGCATGGCTACTTCCCTCATATTATCTTGCAAAATTCTTGGTTGAAAATGAATGAAACATTTCTGTGCATTGTTGAATTCATACTGCTCGATTATTGTCATTTGCTTGCAACACATACATTTATGTTTTCTTATTTCGTGTTCCTTTGAAATTTTCTTTTATCAAATTCAGTTCTTTTCTTAATTTGGGAAGAAAGTGCTCAAATTGTTCATACAACCCAACTGAATTGGTCACCGCAACTTCTACTCAAAATATAATCAACCCCACAGAATTAGTTATACAAAGGGTGTCAATATATTGCACAATAACTAAACTGAGTTAGTTAGAGTCTACAATTGTCAAAAGTAAAAAGTTATTACAATTCTTTTGCACAACGAGTAAATTAAAGAAACAGAGTAACACTTTAATAACAAGATAAAAAAGTAATGTGTCTGGATGATATATTGTGGGTTTATGTGAGTGCAGATTTCCTTGAATATTGCCCTGAAAATGGTTGGATCATGGCTTCTCAAGTATTTGCTTTTTATATTGTTGTATTCTAACTTCTATCATGCTGTTTTCTCACAATAGGTGAAGTCATCGGCAATACCTCAACTGCCAAGGCAGAAAGAGTTAATAGCTTCTTTACGCCCTTATCATGCGACTCTTGTGGGAGAAAGTTACTTGGGTAGGAGAAGGCCAGTATATGAATGCACAGAAGCGCAGGTACGTATCAAATTTTAAAAAAATACAAGTAGTTTGTGATAGGTTTATAGAATGTCATATTGTCAACAATCAGTTATTCATATTGTAAAAAGTTCAAGATTTTAAACGATCAATTATTCATATTTCTATATTACATTGTCGCCAGCCATGTCAGCATAATGTTACATCATCTTATATTGTTTTTCCAACAGGTAGAAGCCGCCAAGGGATTCTTATCAGTGTTAAGGTCTTATTTGGATTCCCTTTGTCACAACATTCGTTCGCATACAATAACCAATGTACAGTCCAATGATGATAAGGTCCGTGTTTCTTCTTAACAGCAAACAGAATTACATTTTTGTGTTATCTATATATTTTTTCGAATTGTTTCTAATGTCTCACCTTTGAAAATAAGGATTTAATCAAAGGTCCTACACTTGGACCCTGTTATATAGTGGTTAATATTTAATGCTCAGTTGAGTTGGGTCTGGAAGGGTAGGGCTGTAAAAATACATCTTAAATTTATTGGTTTTACTTTATAGTTTGTCCTTTAACAAAACAAGCACCATAATTCTTTAGAGGGTAATCTTTTAATAATCCCCATACAACTACATTACCTTTTCCTGACAATTCTTTATTGACTATAATTTTACCTTCAGTGACATGGCAAACAAGCTAGATAAGTTTAACTTGTTTGTCTATACTTATGTTTTCTTCGTCCCTTGGAGAAAATTTATACTAGCTTTTGCGCAATTTGCTAGCATTGAGATGTAGAATGATCATGTTCTTAAGCAATAAGCAGAACTAAAATAACAATCATAACAAGACCATGTAAATTGAATAATTCTTATTCATATGCGTGTCATTGTTTGCAAATATAAACTTGCATTGCAAATAACATATTTTAGCTCATAATTTGAAGATATGAATGCTTGTACTTTCAGGTATCCTTGCTTTTGAAGGAGAGTTTCATCGACTCATTTCCTTATCGGGATAGGCCTTTCATGAAGGTTTGGCTCATGAACTTTACATCATGATCTATGCTAGTTATGTAAAAGTTATCTTTATTTGCTTTCTGGTTTTAAATGACTGGAACTGACTCCCAAAATGTATTTGATTTTCAATTACTTGAAGTCCAATTCCGAAAGTTATATTTTTGTAAATATGATTCAAACATAGTTTCATGGTGTAGTTTTTCTGGCTAAATTGTTAGTGCTTGAGAATCATTGTAATACTTGACATTTGAGGTGTGGTCTATTTATTTCAACTATTAAAGCTGTTATTGGGATATCTATCTATCTATTTACAGCCAATGACAAGCTTCTATCTATTGGCATCAGGCCAAGCCAGGGTGTTGAAGGGTTTCACTCAAATCTTGAGATTCATATGTAACCTTTACCATGTGGCTGTTAAGTGTCTTGTACGCTTGATACACATGGGTGAGGATAGCTACTTGTCACCTTGGATTCCATATAGTTCTTGATTGAGTAATTGACTTGTTCAAAAGTCAAGTTAACACGTGATTGTTGCGTTCTCAACTGCATCCTCCTGCTTGTTAGTGTGTCAAACCAAGTGAATGTCTATGAGCAATAATTCTTATAAGTAGACATGGGTTAAATGTTCTGTTAGAGGACTTATTTGTCAGATGCTTAAATACTTTTGGCATGTTTATCATATTCATGTAATTTATTCAACACATTTCTATTCTACCTTTGCGCAGATGTTTTATGTTTTTGGGTGTTATTCTCAGTTTCTTACTAATGCGGATTTCTTCTTTGTTGTCTTGTGCTAAACAGCTTTTCGTGGATACACAGCTCTTCTCTGTGCATACAGATCTTGTTCTCTCTTTCTTCCAAAAGGAATAGAGCTATTTGGGAATATTTACAAAGCTTGAACGCAAGTTCAGTGTTGTATAATTTCTCTATATTATGTATGAGTAAAAATTTTCTGCCTACATGTAACGAAAAATTCCACCCGCTTAGGCTTGCTGCAGAACTTGTATATAAGTAGTTGGATAGTATATTTAGTCTTAATAAGTGCTATTAAGGTATCATTCTGTGTAAATGACATTTTTTTGTCATACACCAAAAGTAGAAGTTTTATGCTTACATGATTTTAAAGTACAATGCAGAACTTGCTAGCTGAAATGACGAATACGTTTTCTAAATCCTTATAAACATTTGCGAGGACTAATGAATATTGATTATAAATGTAAAACCAAGTGTATGCTTGATTTTTGTCGTAACGTTCCTCCAATTCCAAGTATTTTAACTAAACTTTCAGTTTAGCTGCTTCTATCGAGTTAATAGTAACCTTATTCTCCCTTGGAGAGCTTGCACTAACGATTTGTGAACATCTTTTTAACACTTTATTAATGCATATTGCATTTCCTTTTATGTCACATCATGTAACTATTTCTGTGTTTTTTCTATGGTCTTTTTGAACTGGTATTTTTAGATGGGTATAAGGCTTAGAATTTGGTATAACATTCAGTTATAATATATATATTTGTGAGGTATTTTAGGTTTAAATTCCACTTTGACCCTATATGATCACAAACAGTATATATAGAACCTATATACAAGTCTGTTGTGTTTAAGTTAGTGTCTTGTAATGTGTTCACTAAAAGGTTGAGAGTTGCCAAATACACAATGAATTCAATTTAAGGTTCATTCACATAAAATAATAACAATAATAATAAATATACTCTTTTATATTTTGAAGTAACCTCAGTCTTTTAAGAAATACATTAATTGGACTAAAATAAACAGAGTAATTAATTTAAAGATAAAAAAAATTCGTTTTGTTCATTTTGAGAGTAAAGACATGAGTCAGAGGAAGTAGCAGAGGAAGATTTGACTGAGTGCAAATTTAGAGCCCTACTGATTCAAAGACAGTAAAAGTGAAGGTTCCTTCCGTGTCTGGTGATCCATGGCCTAAATGGGTGGTTGCTAGCAGACATGGACATCTCTCTGGTCCCTGGTCCTTCCTACACACAAGGAAACAAACGTTTTAGCTGCTTTATGGTTTCTCTCATCCTTATGGGGACCAAGTTTTATTAGATTTAACTACCCTCATGCTGCTCTAGGTACTTTCCTCACTTGACATGACTGTCTCCTCATGCCACATTTTTGTTCAATGCACTCTCCACTTCACCTCTTACCTTGTCGTCTTCTTACAATTTCTCAAGTTCCTTCACACCATCAAGTTTAAAATAAAGCTTAACACTTAAATGCTCATGCTGCTCTTGGCCATAGGATTGTTCAAAATACACGTAAAGGCAAGTCACGTGGTGATCTCAACCTCTTCATAACATTTTCTCCTCCCCATTATTACTGTTTTTCTGAAACAAATATCAAAGGAACAATGAAAGGAATGATTTTAGATGGGCCATATTCATATCAGCTTTTTCAAACTTCAACTTACATTGCATGTAACAAATTTCTTCTCTGAAAAATAGCCATGTAGCTGGGTTCATCCTATATTTGTCCATGTTCGTCAAGTTTTTAGCATACCCCTACCGTTTAAGACATGTTTTGATCAACTTTTACTGGTCAAATTAGTTCATACATATCATAGTTTTTTAGCGTTAAATCAAGTTTTTAACTTATTTTTTCATGAAAAGATCAACTTGCAATTGCAAATGTTGTCCCACATGTTATTCCAGAGGTACAGATTGAAGGAAATTGATGACCTACTAAGCATTCCTATTGCAAGAAGTTGGGGAAATCATAACTATTCAAGAAGCGTGATTTGAGTGTACGACTGTGTGTGAGATTGTGGTCCAAGTCCAAAATCTGACACTGTGCACCATGATTCAAAGGTAGAATAACGTGAACAATTAATATTGTACATTAAATCAAATAGATTGTAGATTTTCTTATGAATAAGAGGAAAGAATGTGAACAGAAACTGAGTTACGTCACACATTTTCTCATGAATAATGTGCATGCGTGTAAGTTACTTATACAATTTTTAAACCAATGACAGATAAATTCTGAATTACTTGCTGAAAATACAAAAGTTGCAATCACTATTACTAGATACATGAAAGATGAACCTAAAAGTAAACACAGGAACCTTAATATTACAAATTACCTGTGAACACTTGTTTTCCAAAAAGGAAAATCCAACTTTGCCATTTTCCAACAATAGCTATAGCAAAGATACCGCATTTTCCCTTGAAGCTGTCACAATAATGGAAACATTTTATGTGTCCCTTATTTCTTAAACATGCAAGTTTTTAAAAGAACATGGTAGTAACTTTGGAGCTTTGTGTTTTGACAAGCATTTGTAGATGATGACATGCATAAGAGACCATATATGTTGTGCTTTGATAAAGGGGAACAAATAATTGTACAAGTACTGAAATACCCCCTCTAACTATAAATGCTCTCAACATGGTTTAAAATTGGAAATTGTGGTCTTTCAGTCAGTTCCTCTTTATTGGATGTAGGAGTAAGACTAGACAGAAAAAAAAAGAGACACTTCAGATATGCACCATACTTGAGTGATTTGCTATAATATCATGTAATGTTACAGTTATGCAATCATACAAAAAATACTTTATTTTGTCACAGTTATGCACCATGCTTTAGTTTTTCTTGTTTCTATGTATATTTTGACAAAAGAAAAAGTGCTTAAAAGGAAAAGCTATTACAATTTACAGGAATAATTCGTATAAGCTAAATGAACTTATCTTTCCTTTACTATAGAATCCTCTAGCTTATCTATATATATTCCACTAAAGCTTTAATCTTATTTCATTTTCTTCTTTGCAGCACCACATATCACTTTCTTTCTTTATTACTATGTTCATTCAAGCTGTCGAAACAATCATACACTAAATTTCATCACACAAAATACTCTAGCAAACAAAAGATTAAAGCATTATGCAATTATAGTGATATTTCTTGACATTTTGCATTTATATTTTTGCTTAATCTTTCCATTATCCATAAAATAATGGTCTTTTGAAAGGTATCTCAAAAGAATCTAAGATTATACTTCACTCTATGACACCATAAATCCAGTGCATGAATGAGTAAAGTTTGAGGACATTGGATTTGAAATAAGACAAAAAAAGAAAGTTAAAAAAGATGAAGTTAAATGAAGATGTGAAGTAAATTTAAGAATGCATCTGAAATTGAGAGTTGGAGTGAGGAGGGGAAGGGTGTGAACCAGGTGCAGTGCAGTGCAGAGGTATATGATATGATATGAACTGTGGTGAAGAAGGCACATTAGTACTCTACCTTTCTGCAATACTAACACTGCAACAATAATTTAATACAACCAAACAATTTTAATATCAGACCAACTTTCCCTCTCATTTTATTCATCTCCCCCACCCTTTCACTACAAAATTTCTTCTTTATTACCCTCTCAAACTTCAATTACTCAAACACCTTATCTTAATCTGTTTTATTTATGATAAACCAGAATCTTGCATTCTGAGTTCATGTGTTACTGTTTGTGGATTTGTGATGATTCACTCATTTATTGTAGTTAAAAAATGGTATTAATTTGAATAAAAAGGTTTAAAGTTAATAAGAAAATAAGTTATAGTTTAATTTAGGTTTAACTGGCCAATCAAATGAGTTAAGTTTAACTAATTTAAATTTATTATTATTTTATTATTCATTGAAAGATTTTGACAATTTTATTAATGATGAAACTTATCTTTGAGTTAAAGTTCGTAAATAAAGTTTTGAATCAATGTAAATTTGATTAAAAAAAATGAATTTAGTACATGTGATTTATGTTTTGAATATTTTTGTTATAAACATTTTATTTATAAAATAAAGTTTATTCGAATAAGGCTAATTAGAAGTACTTTTACCTGATGTTGCTTTCTACGTAAAAATACAAATAAAAAAGCACTTTAACTTTGGGCCAAAGGAAGAGGGAAACATGAATGGAACAAGGAAACAAGGGTTTTCGGACAAATAGAAATGTGTGGAAATATTTAAAAAATATTATAAGTTTCAGAGATAAAACTTTTGACATCTGAATTGCATGAAAAGTAAATAATAGTGTTGTAAAAATGGATGTCGTTTATCTTCATATTAATATCAAATTTCGTAGATGACACCAAACCTTCTTCAACGACACTTCCTTTTTAAGTTGTTTTATCACAATAGCAATTATAAATATTAAATCAGAACAATAATATAACAATAAATAATAAATAAGCATTAATGATAAAAATAATATTAATAATAAGTTTTAAACATATTTTTAGTCAAAATTGAGATTAGATTCTTTAGGTTCTCCAAATTTAGAATTGATTCTTTTAGTTGTTATAATTTGAAAAAAAAAAAATTATCCCCTTTATTCTAAATATCTTTGATTAAAAATAAATACGGTTAAAATTGTTCTATATAACTAATATCACTAAAATATTCATCAGCATGTTTGGTTTTCTTTCAGATATTTATTTTCTCAACATTTATGCATAAATTGTTTGTGACAAATGATTGAAATATTTTTTAATTAACATGATTAAAAATATCAATTTTAAATTTAAAGAATAAAAATTGAAAATATAATTTTTTCTTCTTCTTTTGTCATGTATGATGAACTTTGAAGGTTGAGAAACATTTAATATGTTATGTATTGTATAAAACATTAAATTTATTTTTTTCACACATTTTTTATTGTAGTTTTTGTTGTAGAATCTTTATACCAAATAATGGTTAAAATTATACATTACATAGGAGAGATAGTTAAGTTAAAGTTAAAAATAACTCTTATCAAAATATTGGTGGATTGTTGAAATTTGTGTTCAAAACTCAATAGATATTTGAAACATGTTTGGTTTTGACATGGTCACTCTTGATAATAGACATTTGAAGAATTTTCTGAATAACAAACTCTGAGCTTCATGAATATTCTTTTGATTTCCTGCCAACTCATGATTTTTCATTATACTTATAATCCTATTTTCAATTTTTAACTATTAAGTGATTGGTCACTCAACACAGTGTTCTTATCATCCTATAAACAGTATAACTATATGATTTGATCTTTGTCCTATTAGACGCATTTATATGTTGATTATTCCCTTAATCAAAATTTCAGGATTATATCAACATTTCTCTCACTAGAGTCTCAAGCCATAATTAACTTAACCAATATGTATTATTACTTAAGTTAATTATTGGCATTTGGAACTTGAATAATACTAAAGAATACATGTAATGCTTACTCTTCACTTAAAAGATAACTTAACACTTAAATAAGACATGAAAAAAAAATAACAAACCAACAAGGTGTAAATAAAAGAAAAACATCACCCACTATAGAAACATGTCTAAAATATTTTAT
>Ga0123340_1004704_pt1 | contig 12987 bp, 9 predicted proteins | sample SirMexnodulemix_FD_89961 | JGI IMG/M metagenome (GOLD analysis project Ga0123340, IMG submission 89961) | Root nodule microbial communities of legume samples collected from Mexico - Siratro Mexico nodule mix | ecosystem: Host-associated > Plants > Roots > Nodule | place: Mexico: Nepantla... | reverse complement strand
TATATATATATATGTATGTATATTAGTTTGTTTTAATAAAACAATTAATTTAAAAAACTAGTAATGAATTAACATAGATTTAATTAACATTATTTAAAGTTGACCTTCAAAAGTTAATTAGCATTACTAATTTTAAAATCTATTACATGTGCAATGCAAGTTTGATGCTATTGATTTTTTTTATCGACAATTAATAGGAAAAATTGGGTTGTCCAATCCTTTTTTAAAGAAAATAAAATTATATATACCTCACTTGGGCTTCATTCTTACTTCAGCTATTGGACGCAAAATAATGGAATATAAATCCCCATCAACCTTCCCACATACCTCCTCCTGCAACAAAAATACGAAATTATTTTTCATCAAACAAGTCGTTTGTATTGACTAAGTAATGTTGACTTTTCCTTATAGTATTGATGTTTTACTAACATCATATATTTTCTTGTAGCGAAAGATAATACAAATCTAACAGTATTACGATGTAGCAAATGAATTAATCTTATTATTAACTCTCTTCTAATGGCAAATTTATGTAAAATTTGTTTTGAAGCTAACTAAAAATACCTTAATATATATATTCAACGAAAGAACATTTTGCAATAAAATTCATGTAGGAACAAGTATCTTTGCAAATTCTAGGAAGGATATATTTGCTAAATCATTATAGGAAGTTACCCATTACTTTAATTATTGATTACCTTGTACAGTTATACATCACAGTACTTACCACTAAGGAGGAATGAAAAAAAAAAAATCACTTCTGAAGAAATATATTGATAAATCCATCATAAAAGTACAAAATGAAATCTTTAAAAAAACTCGCGAATAATTGGTATAAATATTTTAATTATCACTAGTTAATGAGACGGTATGTATCATAGTACCCATATATGTGAATACTTTATGACTTAGTGATTTTTATTTAAATATTCTTTAGAATCAAATTATCAAAGTAACATTATCGGTAAAATAATATTAATAATTAAATGATCCTTTATAATATAAATTTATAGATTTATATTTTTTTACTTAAGTTTATAAAATTTAAATTGTTTTAAAGATATTAATTAAATTTAAATTTAAATTAATAATTTGTGGTACACCTTATTTGAATTTGTCTTTTAAAAAGACTAACTTTATTTATATTAATATTTTTTATGCAGTTATATTTATAGTATACTTTATTATCAAATTTTTATTTTAATATATATTTTAAAGAATATTTTTATATAATGTTATTTAAAATTTTTAAAAAAGATTAAATAAAAGAAAATTGCAGATATCCTATGAAGGAATACATAGGTCAATCAGACGGTAAAGATCTCCTAATGAATGTCGCTTGCTCTTCTTCTCCCACTTTTTATCTAACCTTAGAGAGTAAGAAATATGAAGGTATTTCTAGTGCAGTCAATAGTACGTAATGGATCGGAGGAACTATATGACCCATATCTGTACATTTTGGATCTATGCTTATAATGTTGTTAATTTGTTTGACAAATACAATTTGTTTTATGAAAGCGATGTCGGTGCGTAGGGTTGTGAATGTTCTTTGTATAGTTTTATACTTAACAGGCTCATTACAGAGAGAATTGTGGGTTTCTATTTGAGTTTTAGTGATTCTGTTATTTTATAATAGGGTTGGAGCATCCTTGTTGAAGATCCCACGTCAACTAGAGATGAGATCTTTCAATAGTTTATAAAATCTCACCTTATAAGTCAAATTTGTAAAGTTGAGTTAGGCTTAAAATCCAATTCTGATTTTCCTTGCTCTCATTGACTTTTTTCTTCTTTAAAAGAATAAAGTTGTTGAGAGGTGAATCTCTTTACACTAACATGTTCAACTACAAATATAAATGGATGTAGTAAGTAGAGAATGAAGACTTATTACACTAGTTATACAAATAAAGAAATGCAAACATGTATGGTTGTATAATAAGAGAAATGTATTATGGTAGAGGTATATATGTTTTTTTTTATAATATGATATATGAGTTACATTGTGTTTGTGTATTTTGAACAATGTTGGTAAATCATATCACAGGACAAGTTATTCTTTGTAGGAAAGATGTGTTGATTTCATCTATTCAACACATTTTGGAAAGTAAGATATAAATTTTCTTATAAAAATTGATACATTCCTTTTATACCTTTTATTAATTTATTTTTTTATTATTGATAAAAAACCGTTGAATATAAATAATTCACAGTGCTTAAAATAGTTAATCCACTTATTACAAAATTCGCTAGTTAGTGTAACTTTAAAGAAAAAGTAAAAGTGTAGTTAAACTTTAAGAAAAACTTTGATTTTAATAACTTATTTGGTCCCTTAAATATGAGAACTTTTAAGTAAGCCCTAAACTCAAAAGTTTTAAACGGATCGCAGAACTAGAAAAGTAGGTCCATGAATTTGTTTATAATGGCTTGAAACTACAAGAAAAATGGCAATTTATGAAGATTTGAAAACCCTCCAGACTCAATTAAAAAGTTTACATGATTAAGACCCCGTTAAAAAAATAGTTTAGACACCTACATAAAGAACCAGATACTTTAGGGCTAACTGAGTAATTTAAATATTCATAAGCTCGTTAAACTGTAAACAAAGGAGCTTCCAATTTTGTTCAGTCATGTGGTCCATTTGGAGTTGCCATGAAGCTCCAGTGAAAATTTATAGCATATACCAGTTTTATTTGACGATTTGTATTAGATACAGACTGCAAGGAAATTTGTAACTACATGATGAACAAACTGTAATTGATACAAATGGAACTTTAAAAGCTTGGTTAGGTCACTGCTAAAAATACCCTTATTATGGATTGTTGATAACAATAGGGCTCCTTACAATATAACGTGGGCTTCTCCAAATAAGGGAACCTGATAAAATTTTGCTACTTCCAATAGATGTGGCTTTCACAACTACTTTGAAGCTCCTCTTCTGCTTGGTTTTAGAAAAAGTGAGGTTAGTTGGCTTCACTGTGATCTCCACTCCCTTAGGTGCAATAATGGTGGCATTGTAGATGGTTGGAGCAGGACCTACATTGGTCACTGTTCTTCTGAAAACTCCAACTTTTGTGCCTTTGCTGCTTCCCATGCTCAATTGCATTGTGGGGTAGTTGATAGCATCATGGCCAAGACCAGGAAGCAAAGAGGAACAATTTACTGGTGAACCAACTAAAACTGATAAACTGGAACCTTTGTACCCCTCATGGCATAAGAACTGGATATACCCTAAGTCATCCATGTCATAGACCAAACCAGGGCTAACAGCTCTTGTAGGGTTCAATTGACCAGCACCATAGGCAAATTCTGCCTCACTGTTAACTCTCTTGCTCATTGGTTTGGCTTAAAAAATATTATATAAACAAGTCATACATAAGGATTTTGTATCAGATGAAAAATGTAAACATCTTCATTTTCTATAGGTAGAAAACTTACTCTACACTTACTTAGCAAACTGGGCATATGATGCAAACAAATCAAGTGAGAAAAGTGGAATTAGAATTGAATCTTACCTGTTGTGATAATGGAAGACCTAATTGCAGCAGGAGTCCAATGAGGGTGAAATGACTTAACATATGCTGCAACTCCAGAAACATGAGGACATGCCATGGAAGTTCCAGACATCAGAATAAATTCTGAAAATTGAGTGTCCCCCTTCAAACCAGTGAGTGACTTCTTGAGAGTATAAGATGCCAAGATGTCAATGCCAGGAGCTGCAACATCAGGCTGCATAAAAAGGATCATTGAACACCCTCAGTTCATAAAATGCCATACATTTATGATATGTATCTGATGCGTGATATGATCCTTCTAAAAATATAGATGATACAATAACCATATGATAAGCATACAAATATGTATAAAAATTCATAAAACATAATAAATATATAACTACAGTTCTATATATCCAAATTAAAGTCATACTTTTTTTTGGGTATTATTGAAAAATAAATAAAATTATAAATTATTTCTACAAATGAGAATAACATCAATCTTCTTTCTTTATTAAAATCACTCATAAAATGAATAATTTTCACGTTGGTTGGCAATGCTTATATTATACATGTTTATGAGTCTCGTGTATTTATGTCAAATTTTTAAAAGACTTGAATACTGTATCGGTAAGATATTCAAATGAACGTATTCGTACCTTTGTGTGTGCAAATTAAAATGTAAGTACTTTGTGGTAGAATATAGGACCACCAACTACAAAGGAAGGTTGCAAATATTAGTATTCGTACCTTGAGAACATTTTGGGATACTGGATTTGGGCCTCTAGATGAAAATGTAGCAGTAAATGGTGCTGGTATTTGCTCCTCGTGGCTCTTGTATATCATTGCTGATGGTGATCTTGGTTCCACAAAAAATTAATGTAAAAGTGATGGTTAAGACAATCTGATTAGAGGAATTATTTTGGTTTGAACAAGCTATATTGAGAAGTGATTCAAAAAGAGAAAAGAGTTTTTTTTACCTTGTGGATTGTATATATTTTGTAATAGTGTCACCTTGTGTACTATTCACAATGGTAGCAGGTGCCATGAAAATTTGAGCAACATCAAGAAATTGGTCACTTTCTATCAAAGTACCAATGCCCCCAATTCCTTTAACAACAGCTTCAGTGCCCCATGTTCCTAATTTGCAGTAAACAACTTTTCCCTTCACTTTATTTGGCTGTAAGCTGTCTTCAAAGCAGAATCTGTCAGCACATCAAAATGTTCCTTGTTATTATTGAACAATTTTTCAGGTGTTGTTGACAAACATTGGAAAATTACCTAGCCCCCTCCTTGTCTTTTGAGTCTTTGGCTGCATCAACCCCACTGACAAGAGGGTACTGTTTTCCTTTTGCATCAAAACAACTCACTCCTACCCCCTGCACATCCTCCATTGTTATCGATGTGCACATAGAAGTTATAATTGCAAAAATAGTTCTGCAAAACACACAATGTCACATTGCATACTAATAGAACCATATCACTTCCCATGTGTAAAGCAAATTTTGCTTTGTTTTCTTTCAACAAATTATTTGGTCTTGCATTCTGTAAAATCCATATCAATCCCGAGGTATAATTAATTAATGGATCATTCAATCATGCCACAAGTTGCATGTATACCACATGTTATTTACAGCACATGGAAATCTCAGATATTATTACCTATGAATCATGGATACTTACCCGGACATAAATGCGACTCAGATACGGATATCTATACTTATGTAATCTTCAAAATATAGAATATGAAGACACGGATCTATATATTACATCACTACGAATTATATATACTGACATACACCATACGAATTATATATAATAGATCATAGATTATGTTTTGTGAACATTGGCTAAAATTACTGTCAGCCTTTCAAAATAATAATAATGCAAAAGAAACAAACTTACGGAAAAATTCTTTCCATTTCCCAACTGTACAGTGCTCTTGAAGGCCCTGTCAATGCCACTAGCTGCAACAGTTACAATCCATGGTGCAGTATTTGTTACAGTTCCCAGGCTTGGACCACCATTTCCAGCTGAGGCCACTGTGATTATACCTTTCCTCATGGCATGGAATGCACCAATTGATATAGAGTCTTTAACATAACTAGGATTCCCTCCACCTATGGAAATAGATATGACATCCACACCATCATGTATAGCAGCATCAAATGCAGCAAGTATGTCCATGTCTGCACATCCACTAGATGACCAGCAAACTTTGTAAATTGCCAACCTAGCCAATGGCACTGCACCGCGAGAAGTCCCATTGGCCAACCCAAAGAGATTTGCATTTGGGACCAGATTGCCTGCTACTGTTGATGCAGTGTGAGTGCCATGGCCATCAACATCCACAGGAGATAGTATGTCTGATGGATCAGGGTTTCCATCAGCCTTGAAGTACTTGGCTCCTATGATCTTTCTTCATGTTGGCCACAGAGAGTTACCATGCAGATGGAATTCATAAGTTAGAGATCATGAGCTAAACCATACATAAATTTTTCAAATTAATGTTCAAGACATGATGATCAATAGTATCCATATTAAAATCTTCTTATTAAACTACTTTAATAGTTTCAACAAGAAATAGAACCTCCTTAATAAACTTTTCAAGTGTTTAATAGAAAGGATTTCCTCTCGGGAGACATTATTTATGTGTTATCCTTTGCCTTAGTTAAGATCACCTATAACATCAAATCATAACAAATCCTTGCATTTGGCATGACAAGAAGAATTTTTACCAGTATGACTAAATTTTGAAGACATTCAGATCTAAAAGGGTAAGTTTTTTTCCAAAAAATTCTCACAATTGATTTTTTTTTAATTCTATTTTACTTTAATCAAAAAGGCTAGCCCTTTAGCTGATTCACCATGAATTATCTTTGTGAAGGATGACACGCATCCATTTACGGGATTGAAGAAAAATTTCTTCCAGAATGTACTTTTGTGGTGATTTAATTCTTGAACGAGAATCCTAATAATCTAGGTAATGTGATAAAGCAAGATTAGCAAAGTCTGGAGCAATGTTTTCTTGGGAGATTAATCAGGCACCATGTGTTGGAGATTTCGAAGAAGAAGAGCTTTGGGACCAAATTTAGCAGAGTTGCATGGCTAAATTTCCTCTTCCTCTGTTTTGGGGTATTGAGACCTAGAAAGAAGACTGCAATAACATTCTTATCTGGGAACAGGGGAAGACTGTGAAGGAGGCACCACATGATAGAGAGAAAGAAAACAGAATGCAAGAATTGGTTGTGTATTGGTCTGTGTTCCTCCCTTTTGTTTAAGCCTATATTTCATGTATTAGTCTTGTTATTGTCATGTTTGGACTTTACTTGAGAGGTAAAAATTGCAACTTTTCCTTCTAGTGGAAAGGTGTTTGAATTCAAGTTGGACCACAAAAAAAGGGAATATAGGGTATGAAGCCAGCAATCTAGTTGAAATCATTCACAGAAGAAAAAGTGTTGAACTTTTAACGATATTGAACCCATATGAATATTAAAGAATTCCTGTGTTTTAATCACTTTTTATCTCTTCATGTTGTGGCATGAGAAGTTAAAAAATCAGATCTAGTTCAAAATTCTCCAAGTGATACATTTTGAATGCTCTTCTGCCTTTATAGAAAAATATTATTTTTTTATGGGTACTTTAATTATTGACAAGGCCAAGCATTGTTGAATTTGGTGGTTCTTAAAAGATAAGATTTGTCAAAAGTCAACTTGAATAGATTTAGTTCATTTAAATAAAAAAATTCATAATTCATCCTACCTTTTGTTTTTGGAAAACTTAATTCTTATGACAATTATCACTTAAATAGAAGATTTTTACTGAATGTGTAACGCAGAGACAAATTTATGGTCTGTGGTAAGCTCTTGTTTTTTGTAACATAATTATTATTTGAAAGCAAATCTCCCGAAACAGGAATAACAATTTGAGGTACATTTTACTTTCTATTATAGTAAAGTACATTGAATTCAAAACTCATAAGAAACAATTTTCATATGCCTTGTTGCAACCTAACAGAACTGATTACATAATAAAATGCAGATTTTGAACAACAAAATCTAAAGCAATAATGTGTGCTTGGACTATATTTTTGGCAAATTTCGTTTTGCATGTACTTGATCTAGTGAATTTGATTTCATCACAAGTGGATTAACAATGGAGTGATTTGAGTAAGTTGTTTGCACAGAACGAACAAACATCACTGTTAATTGAATACATCTTAGTTCTTAAGGGAGTTCACTGTTTAACATCATATCATCTGGTGAAATTTCTAAAAAAGTTACCATTCCTTGATTAAGTGGTTTGCAACTATCGAAAAAATTGGTAAACATTTCATACATAAAACATGCCAATGAAAAATAATTCAGTAACAATAAAGTGACACAATGTAAACAAGGAAAGAAAATCTACCTATTGCAGCCTGAGAAATTAGCATAGTGGCCACAAGATCCTTTCCATCTTGCTGGTGGAGGACCAAATCCATTGTCCTTGAAGCTTTTAGACTCAGGTGTGATCCCTGCCACACCAATATTGAGACACAGTTTTAACATTTAAGTTAAGAAGTACCATTCATGTAGAAAATGAAAAATGTTAGCAAAGCCAAGATGAACCTGTATCCAAAAGAGCAACAATTATGTCTCTTTCTACTTTCAATCTTCTTTTGGCTGCTGGAGGTAATCCAATGAAGTTCCATGATCTTGTTGTGTGTAGCTGGCGGTACTGATTTTGAAACACTAAAAGCACTTCATCCATGGCTACACATACAAAATGGTTAATAACATATAGTGCTTGAAGAAGCCAGAGAAAATTGAAGAACTACCCTTACCAGATAACTTCTTGGCTTCATCCTCTGACAGTTTTGCAGCAAATGCATTGAGGTTCCTTGTGTAACTATACACCATAGATTCCTTGGCTTCAAGGTAGCTAAGTGAGCACAAATCAAAATCCAAAAGGCTTAATTCATAGAAATGAAACAAAAATTGTTCACATGGTTTAAGAGTATGGTTATAGTTTCAAGAGCTAACATATCTAGTTCATTTTTGTTGGCCATTGATCTTAAAGAGGGAAAGATAAGAAGTGTTCGTGAGTTAGTGAAGTTACCTTCCCTTCACAGAAGATAGAACATTTAAATAGGTCTCAAGTGCATTTCCTCTGCTCTCTGTATGAGCTCCCAAAAAAACAATGTAAAAGTTCTACAGACAAATCAAATAATGGTCAAGCTCATAATGACAGCAATAACTAACATGCATGCAAGAGCGTAGCTTTAAGATGAAACAAATCAAATAGATCTATGGCCAAATAAGGAAGCAAAAGGGAGAAGAAATTGAATGCCTTGTTCTCAACTCCATTAACTGAAGCACTGCTTGCTAAGATTAGCAATAATTGAAGACAAACTAGAAAAAGGGATTTTGTATGCCTCTTTAGCAACATTTTTAGTAGCAACATGCTTGGCTTTTGAGACACTAAAACATGACCAAACAGACTCTAGGAAGCAGCTTATATACCATTGGAAAGTTAGCAAAAGAAATGATAAGAAATCCTAATTCTATCAGATTGCTTGTAACACACAATTTTCAAAGCTTAATCTGGTTGGGGGAAAGCTTGTAAGAAAGATTAGGATCAGTTTCTGAGTCCTTTGGCTGAAGTCAATGTCACATATGGATCATAGGGTTGCTTCCTCAAGTAAAACTTGTATTAACATTCTCATTTTCTTTATGGTTTGTTGTTATTATTTGTGATTTAAAACCCATTTGAAGTCATGATCTATATAGGAGACTCATAACTAGTGGTCCATGAAGATTAATTTCTCATCTTGTTATTCCATAATTTTTTGTGTTTATTTAACCTGTACAATCTAATTAGCTGTTAGTATTAAACAGGAAATCACTGCATAATTCTCATTGTTTTTCTTAGGGATCAATTTAACATTGGTAACATTTTTAGAGTACACATGCTAATAGTGTGCCAAGGAAATATTATTTACATTGCATTGTGCTTTCAAAGCCCTATGTTGTGCTTCACCAACAAACAAATTTTTGTACTCAAATTTGCCAACAAGAAAATTTCAGAAGAGTCTGAGAATTTGATCCTAGACTCACATCACCATCAAGTACAGTAGAGATATTGCTTAAAAACAAAGAGCCCTTGACATTATGAACACCTATTCCTTGAATTCCAATGCAAGCTTTTAGCCATACATCACTGATTACCAATGCTTAATGGGCTTAGCTTCAAGTTTAGACTAAAAGAGACAAACATTAAGATTACAATGAGGTATTGTTCAACATTTTTCTTCTTATTATGCACTAATAATAAATTATGGGGGGTAGAAGGAAGGCTAAAAACATGAGTACCATGTTAGTTACTCTTACACCAACCTACACATCTTTAAAATCTCCCATGTAGATTAAATAGTTAAGCTTGTTTAGTGGTGTTAAATACAACTTATAAAAGTTGTTAATTGTGGAAATTTTAACTGTGGAAACAATTCTGAAAGAGCTTTCTTGGTAAGAGCTTTCTTGGTGTTGGAAATAGTAAATAACTTTTTCACCTATTGTGAGTATTGCACAATTTTTAATGATATATTATGTGGAGTGTATTGTAAGTTGGGAATTGATTTGAAAAACTTTAAGAGTTATCTAACTGGAATAAAATGTTTATTAAATGAAAATAACATTAGAGAGAAGTTAAGAGTTTAGAGTTATTTAATTGGAATAAAATGTTTCTTAACTACAAAAGTTGATAAAAAATTTAGCCATCTCACAACAGAATACATTGAAAGAGAAACGCTATTAATATCATTTTTAATAGTCTTTTTAACAAACTTTTTTTACAATAGATTGAAATTTAAGATGTACTTGATATGGAATCAAATTCAACCTCATTAAGACCTACAAATATTTTATCCAATCATACAGAGTTTAAAAAAAAATATGTCGTAGACAATGTTGCTACTATAAAATAAAGTGTCATAGAAAATTATACTAATATTCCTCTACAAAAATCTCTCTATTTTTTAAACTATTCAGCTACAATTTTAAAATACTGTACAATGAGAATAACAAATATGTTTATAACATTTAAAAAATATTACATTCAGTTTAATTAAACTTTTCATTGCCAAATTCACACTTTAACACAAATTAAAATTTTAAAAATCTCATTTTTTTCAAATTGTTTAACTACAACTTCTTTATCAATTCTAAACAATAAACTTAACAATCATATTATAAGAAATCAAAATCCTACAAATACATTGCACTTAATAAAATACAACATACTAAGTTTTTTTTTTATCAGCACAACATACAAATTTAATTAAATATAGTTTACCTATATCACAATTTAATACATCCTTCAGAAAATATCTGATTTTTCTAATTTTTTTAACTACGAGTTCTTTAGCAATCCTATATAATAAAAACATAATTAAAATTACATTGCTTACGTATAATTATGTAACAGTAAATGCAAAAGAATAGAACAGTAAGCTCATTTTCAGCTTTAAGAATCTCCATGAAAATTCTTTGTATATCTTGCTATCTAAGACTAACCGTAAAAAGTAGTCGTTGTATGTGAATAGAATACGAAATTGTAATATTATTTTACAAAAACAATAACAAAAATTGGGCAATTGCTTCCTACACCCCTCAATTTGAACCTGCACCCGTACTTTTCAGAATGATTATTTTACCCTTCCTGTGACTTATAGATAATCTATTTTGAAAAAAAATATATATATCAGAACACATTTTCTGAAATCTTTGAAATGGATTCTAAAACACTGTTTTTAGAATAGAATAGGATTTCTGAACAAAACTTCTAAAATAAAATTTCTGAAGCGTATGCAATACATTTTAGAATAAGTTATTTAGAATAGAATTTTCTGGAACAAACTTTTTAAAATGTATATAATATTTTGAAAATGTGTTTTCTGAAATGTATTTCTAGAACACATGAAATGTGTTTAAGGAAGAACTTTCCAAAACGAATTTTTTTCTTTAGTGTTTCCTTCTCTTCTTCTTCTTCTACAGAGGTGATGATGCACCGGCGACAATAATGATGGCGGCAACGGTTATGGATGCAGTGAGGGAGAAACGAACGCGAAAATTTGGTAATTTCACCCAATTGTTGGGGTGTAGGATAAAAAATGGGGCTGGAGGAAGTAATTACCCAAAAGTTGCCATAACCACATTGCTCCTCCAACCAACTCGAACTAAAAGGGTCCAAGCCTGAGTAATGTGCATCTTATATCACAGAGAAGACTCTCCCTTTTGGTAATTTCCATTAGGGTATTTTGGGAATATAAAATTTTATGGAGGTGCAGGACGAGAATATGGAGGTGGAGGAAGAATTCGTCACCGACTCATTCCCACCGGTCTCCGGTTCAGCGATACGAAGAAGGCTTTGCTTCCTATAGTCCCATGGCCTTTGCTTCCAGCACCCCTTGATTTTCTATAAGCACCGCATACATAATGTGAAAAGTCCAAAATGCTCTTATGGATTTTATAACTATTTTATCTCCCTTCTCTTCCCGCTTCTTCTACTGCACAGAATCCTTAATATCGCCGCTTGTCTGCACCTCTCTTGTTTTTGCTATTGCTGGTGGTGTGTGGTTAAAGGGTGCGTGTTTGTTGTTGCATTGTTATCGGAGACCATAGTAAACTTTCACTGACGTCGCAGGTCGTCATTGTTGGAGGAATTCGAAAATGTATCTCAAAAAGAAAAAAAAGAAAAAAATACAAAAGTGCATTTTTGGAAATATTGATCTGGAAACCAATATGAAAATGCATTCTTTTAGAAATGCATTCTCGAAAGATTACTTTGAATTACTAGACATATTCACTGTATAAACTTATAGATTTCTCCATTCAGAGTACTTTTTCAAATCATGTAATATATACAAACTCTCCAAATTACTCCATCTAGAATATAAAATTTACTTTTTAGATTGTCAAATCTAAATTATTCTAGTTTATCAAGGAGTCTAATTTTAGATTAACTCCAAAAAAATTTATCAATCACTCAATTTATAATATCGCATGACGAATTTGAAAACAATTTTTTGTAAAATCAACCAAAAAAAAAGGAATTTTTATTTTCCGGTGGATGGAGGAACGATGACAACAAGCACAAGGTTCACACTGCGGTGGAGGCGCTTTTGGTCGTAAGGAGGTGTTTGTAAGGAAGAAGAATAAGAGTGCTTCTTCCTGCACCTCCAAGTGTTCTTGGAACACCTCCAAAATTTAAAAACATTCTAAATCTGTTCTTCAGTAAATTATCATATTATCCTTGATTTTGAAAAATGATAAAACAGTAAATGGAGGTGAAAGATCAAATGTGAGATGATGGTGGTGGTGCAAGGTTGTGGGTGGTAGTGTTAGTGGGAAGTTTATTGGCGACGACAGCGGAGGAGTGGAACAACGGCGACGCGGCGGAGTAGCAACGGAGTAACACTACAAGGTGTTCAAATGTATTGCGAAACCACCCATTCCGCAAC
>Ga0123340_1004702_pt1 | contig 12988 bp, 3 predicted proteins | sample SirMexnodulemix_FD_89961 | JGI IMG/M metagenome (GOLD analysis project Ga0123340, IMG submission 89961) | Root nodule microbial communities of legume samples collected from Mexico - Siratro Mexico nodule mix | ecosystem: Host-associated > Plants > Roots > Nodule | place: Mexico: Nepantla... | reverse complement strand
TATTTATTCTATGCATTATATATATATATATATAATAACAAATAAGTTAAATATACTTATATTCCTTAATTAGAATCATAAGTTTAATTTCCTAACGTATACCAACATTTAATGTTAAAACAAATCTTTATCATTTCAAATTTTCAATTATGAAAAGCTTAAATAAAGTTGTGAGATGCGTATTTCAACCTACGCATACCTAAATAATGGAATTAAAAATAAAAATCATATTCTGAAACTAAAATTCTTAACTTAAACTTAATGGACAGGCTTAGTTAAAATAAACATTTGAAGTAAAGAAGGTTTAGTTAAACTAAATTTTTTAAATGATTAGTTATTAAATTTAAAGAAATGTATTATTGGACATATTTAATCAAAATTCCACCGTATTGAAGGTATAAAACTTATTTAAGTATTATGGAAACGAAAATTTAATTTCAATTAAAAATAACATTTTTTTTTCATTTTTGTTACTATTTTTTATATATTCTATATCGATTAAAAATAAAATTAATTTATCATACGATGGTAGGAACAATTTTAATCTTACAAACATGATATAAGATTCTTGTAGAATCACATACAGGAATATCTTAATAAGTTTATACATGTGCTTCTGTGTTCTAATTGTTCAAGAAATTCTCTACTAAGCCAACTCTGTCATGTAGAGTACCCTTAACCTTATTACAAAACAAATAAATTGCAACAAAGGATACAAACAAAATTTCAGCTTCACAATCATTCTTCTTCTCTCTGTATCAAACTCAATACTCTTCTCATTCAATCTCCTTTGTCTTTTCCAATGTTTCAAAAACAGAAAATACACAAACAAATTATTTAATGGCTAATCATGCAAAATTTTCTTTGATTGATATTTTTATATTTTAATTTTTTGGCTTTACAGGGGAGAATCTGCAAGTCCAAATTGAGTGAAGTGAGGACTTTGAAGGGCCTCCTGGAGTAGCTCATGATCATCCCACAAATCTCTATAAGTCTCCAAGTTCACATCAGAATTAATTATGGCTGATATGCATAGTTGTTTCCTCCATTCTTCTGCATGTGGGAACCCCACATTGTCCCCATATTTGTCACAGTACTGTCATGCAACAAAAACTTACTCAAATCAATGGTCACAATCCTATAAGATCTGTCTCCAACAATTACATTCCCAAGATCCAATGCTAAATAAGAAGAATTGAGTTTAAATCAGAACCTTGACAGAGAGATCAAACAAAAATGAAAACGTGTCAGATCCATATAATCGAATCACTGTTATTTTTAATCCAAAATTTTAAAACATTAGACATGTGACTCTTCTTTTTTATACATTATTCAACTTTATAATTTCTACTCAATTTAAAACTAAACTCACACTTATATATTAACAAAAGTTATTATTTTGTTATACCTTATGTAGAAATGTGCATCAAGTTGTGTCTAATGTTAATTAACCCTATGACCTTACTAGAAAAAGGTGACCAATGGTAATAATTTAAAGGATTAGAATGAGGTTTACATGTATGTGTATATGTATAGCAAAAAAAAACTTTAAACTAAAGTGAACAATTTTAAATTTCTTTACCTCAAAGTTAGCAATTTCATGAGTACAGTGCTTGGGAATGCCTGCTGCTTCTCTTGAATGGTAGAACTCCTTGATGGATTTGATCATTTCCTCCCATGATGGCAACACTTTTTTCCCGGAAAGCAGTTGAGCTATCCATATTGCTTGAGACTCAAAGAAAGGGAATCCTATGATCTGTAAGCACACACATGCACTCTCCTCAATCAACTAGTGTATTGTTAAGCACACATGGGAAAATGAAAATTTGCATTGCAACCAAAAGGAATTTGGGTGTGTGAAAAACATGAGACCTCAAACAAATTCAAACCACTGATTTTGGAGTAGTTTACCTTTCTAGGTATGCCTATAAAAGAAAGGGATGGAGCAAGTGATGGGGGAAAAGTGTGCTCATACAATGGCCCCACTCTGTCATCATCTACAACCACCATTCCTTTGGTGTCAAGAAAGGGAAATGCATAGGAGTACCTACACATAACCAACTTAATTTGAAACCATCATCAATGATTAGAAAACACAACTAATTAAATCTAAAAGGATACATATGGAGACATGTTTGGACATAGGGCCATGGTAAAATCTCCAACCCCAAGATCATAATTATTCAATCATGCTGCCTTTTGGAACTTAACTTAGTGAAATGAAATTAATTAAGATTAGTTTTTGGTCTTTGATTAGGTGTACTATGCATAGGTGCTTAATCAATTTTCTTCAAAACTTTATTATTTGGTTCTTGGACTTTACCCTGTGCAGTACAAAATAGAGTCTGCAAGAATGGAAGAACCATCCACGAAGGTGACCCGTCCATCCTCTTGAAGGGTCTCTATCTGAACAAAAGGTACCACGTGTTAGGAAGATAAAGAAGTTATCAGTGTACTAAGACCCTTCATTAAGAACAAATAAGAAAAATTAAATAATATAAATTTAGTTCGTACAAGTTTAAAATCAAGTTTATGATAGACTTAACTTACTAAACAAGCTGATTTCAGTTTATCTTTTTTACTTTCTTCATTTATACTTTATTCAAAATGGACCTGCGTATGTTTTGTTGTACTTGGTTAGAACTTGAAGTAGCAGTACCTGTGGATGAAGATGGAAGTTTGCATGTTTGGATATGACTTTAGATAAACCCTCAGAGATGTTCAGAGATCTGGAACTCATGTGGACTTCCTTTGCTACTTCCACAAGCTCTATTGATATGTCTTGCCCACTCAAGGAGTTTCCAACCACCACCACAATCTGTTACATGAAAAATTGCCTCTATTCAGTTTAATTATGCAGTTCAATAATATGCACATGTGCCTGTTTCAAAACCTTTTTGCTGAACTTATATGACCTTCTACCATATGCAAAGCTCATGCTATTCAAAATGAAGGGATCACATAAAGTCACATACCTCATTATTGAATGGTTCTGGGGTCCTGTAAATGTGACTATGCATTTGTTTCCTTTTCCATGTATCCATTCCTGAGCATGAGAAAGACAGAAACAAAGATAAATTATGCTTGAGCTTAGCATTTACAACTATATGTACATAATCTGATATTTTCTTAGGCATGAATAAATAAATGAGTCATAGAAGAGATCACTACTTACCTTGAATGGAGGGCAATCTTGGTTGAGAGTAATGGCCGGTGGCCACAACAACTGCATCAAACACCTCTTCCACCACCTTCTCACTCTTCTTATCTATGCTTCTAACAATCCATTTCAAATCATTACCACAGACACCATAATCCAACATTCCCACATGATCCACCCTTGTGTTGAACCTTATCATCTCTCTCAAGCCAAAGTATTCACAGAAGTCCTTTAAGTACAGAAGAAGCTCGGTGTGGCTAGGGAACCTTCTCATGTCTCTACCCTTCTTGACCAAAAATGGGAAATCAGAGAACCCCATGATCTCACGTGGAGATGTGAGCCTCAAGGATTCATAGATACTGCTATGCACCTTCAGAAAAGGCTTTCTTCCTAAAGCGTCCTCGCCTTGCACATTTGCTTCATAAAGCCACTGCCCTCCAACATCATGATTCTGCTCCAACACAACCACCTTGTGACCCTCCTTTTGCAACTCCCTGGCTGCCACTAGCCCTGATGGTCCAGCTCCAATCACACACACGTTCTTGGATTGGCTCTGGACTGTCTCAGAAACCATGGTGGCAGGACCAAGATTCTGGCAAGGAGGCACAATGAAGTGTGGCAGAAGTTGAAGGAATGGAATGGAATGGAATAGGTGAGAGAATTGAAAAGCAAGGTGGTTTCATGTAATGTGGGGAAAAGTGTTGGTGCTAATGGGGGCCTTTTATAGTTGAATATGTTTCACGTAGCCAAAGGGAAACCATAATTTGAGGGATAGCGATGGTTTGCTGGCTGGGAGACACACGTGATGATGCAAAATCAGTGCTTTGAAATCTGTCTACTTTCAGGTTTGGACTTCAATAGTACCACATCGACTCTTCTACCTTTACGTTCAATACTTCATTATCTTTTTCCTCTTCCATACTTTCTAAACCAGAATACCCAACAATCTTAATTAACGTCATTAATTACCATAATTTTTTAATGTATTTATTTTATTAGCTCAAATATAAATAAATGGGACTCAAATAACTCAATCCAAAAAGTTGTACCCTTTCCCCTGTCTTCTTTGTTAACATGTCGTACATTAAAAAGAGCTTATCAGAGAGAATTTTGTTAGAATTTCTTATTTTCAAATACCAAAGCAATTGTCAAAAGTTGAAGTTATAGTGTTATATGCCTTAACTTTTTTCTTTTTTCTTTTCTTTTCATCTTTCTTTTTCCTTTGGTGTGGACAAGGTTCTCTGGTCTGCACACTGCATGCATGCAATTGGTACACTCCCATATGATAGTCTTTCGTCCACACTACCTAAGAAAAAGGACCAGAAGAAATCAACACATTCCAAACCACCATTTATATATTTCTAAGTTCATAAATCAGCTTTAGTTTTCTGTCCCTCAAATATCCATAGATTGCGGACCTGATTTCTTTTTCGAAAAGTTAATGATACATATACACCCAATTGATAAGTGGCCACTAAAGAGAAAAAAAAATATAGATAATATGATGTGATAGGAAGAAAGATATAAAAAAAAATGATTATTAATACATAATTAGACATTTCTAAAAGTCATCATAAATGTTAATTATTTATTCAAATGGACCATCTAATAAATTAAAACTTTGAATTTTTTTTATTTACTAATAAAAAATTATTGATATAAGATTAATGGTTTAGATTAAGAAGCTATATAATGTCTAAGATGCATGAATGATTTTGCATAGTATCCAAAAGTTGTGTTGATGTAGATTGGGGACAGGAGTCTGTGGGCAAGACCTAAACAGAAAGGGTTTCAACTTTTAAGGCCATGGCCTATGAATTGGAGCCCCACAATCACACTAGGCATGCCTGACCTTGAAGCGAAGGAAACATGAATAATATATATAATAATCATTAAACACTTACCCTCTTCATTTCTTAATTTATGAACATAACTCTCTTTGTTTTATTTGCTTTTAAATTATAGCAGGGAATATAAGTCTCATATAATACAAGGAATAATGAAGGGAAAGTTTCAATTTTTATCATTTCTTTTTCCTATACCATACATGCAATGCTTTGAGTAGGTTGTAAGTAATACTTGTTTTTCATCCCTGTTGTCTTTGGGTGAAGTTAAAGTATAGCCGTCCAGTTTTTATTATTTTTTTGTTTTATTTTTGTTTTTATTTTGTTATTGGAGAAAATGATAGGGTTGCTAATAATCCATACAAATTTTAGTAAGTAATTAATTAGGCCACACGTTTCATGCATGGGAAAACTTTCAATGCAAATATCATGATTCAAAAGTCAACATAATCATTTCTAGGAAATAAGAATATCTAATATATTTTGATGAGGTCTACTATTTATCTTTATGTGTTTGATGTTGTATGACTTACAATTTGCACTTACATTGAACAAGTTAGGTATATGCATGCTATAATTGTGTGATTACGTAATGACCCAACATTATCTTAACAAACAAATTAATTGAAGGTAATGATGATTGTTAAGAAATTTGCTATATCATCCTTTCTATGAATTCATTGGATTTAGCTACTGAATTTACACTTTAATCAATAGTTTAATCTCTTTATTTGTTATTTACTATGGAAAAGATACAAGTTTGGCATTCCTTTGCTTTCTTTCCACTATTATATTGTATAGCTTGTAAGATATGTGACCACTTGTAGGTAGGTGAATATTGAAAAGAACACCAAATAGATTTGAGAATAGATCTTAAGAAAACAATGAGAAAAAGGTGATCACAAACTATGTGTATAAAAATTTGTTTGTGTTTGTAATGAAATCATCATCATTATAATAGTTGTATTAGCAATGTTAATGCTTTATGTGCTCTGATTTTTTTTTTTTTTTTTTGACTTCATTTATTACCCCTAAAGCCTACTAACATGAACCAACATAACCCTTCTCAAACAAAATTGTGTTAGAAGCAGGTAATGAGTTTATGTCTCTGTTCCAGATCTTGAAATAATCATCATAGGTTCCTGCAATCTTCTAGAGCTTTCAATTAATTACTTTGATATGTTTAACCAAATAGTCTCAATCTACTTTTACTCTCTTTGTTATGTCATTTGAAATAATCTAATCTAGTAGCAAGATAGAAAATTTTATAATATGGTTTATTATCTCATCATAACTTAGCATGGCTAAACAATCTAAATTGAAATTCTGAAATATATATATATAGATAGATAGATATTTTTTTTGGGAAGACTTGAATTTTGAAATACTCTGTGGTTTGAAAGTAAATCTTGGTCATTTGTAATGATTAAATGACATATCGTTATGAAAGAAGTACTGAGAAAAGTGTAAGCTTTAAAATTGAAAAGAGTGTGACAGTAGTCTAAGTAAGATTGATTAGTTAGAGATGTGAATGAGGATGAACTCAAAACCTTCCTTAAAGTGGAAACTTGTGATTTGAAAAGGCCAAAAGGGTCATAGATTATTGGGTTTTGGTCAAAGAGATTAGGCAGCAAATAACATCAGAGACATAATCTGACTCTTTCTCATGAATGATTGAAATGGCATTATGTGAATAACCCTTTTGGAAACAGTTAAAACTGGAAAATAGCTGCCACATGCACAATCAAACAGACTGTAATTGCTGTAAATACACTGCTTTTGAGAATGCTTGGAAGCAAGATAAAATACACATTTTTCCCTTTACGCTTTGCATAATCCTACTCAAGGGAGATACACTTTTTATCTTTGATTTAAGAGTCTAGCACCAGTCTCAAAAAAGCTATGTACCAGTATTTTAATAGTAGATTTTAAGATGATTTGGAAGATTCTTTTAAAAGACTTCTTTAAAAAAAATTAATTTTAATTTATATGATTTCATTTTTTCTAATTTCTTTTAATGGCTTATGACATCTAAAATGTTCTCATTAGCACTAATTTACTTGCATATTAGTACTAATTTGCTTACATAATAGTGATAGCCACTAGATTGTGATTTGGAAACAAATCATTGAAGCTTGTTTATGAAGTTCTAAACTTAATGGAGGCATATTAAACTTAAAGTGTGTTAAAAGCCGGTTAATCTTCCACTCGTGCGTGGTAAAATCGGTCGAATCATCATTCTTCTGTATGTTATTTTTTCTTTTTCTTATTTTTAAAACATCTGACTTCAAGGTTAAAAATATATTTATTTATTTTTAAAGGATTTTCTTATCAATGATAATAGTTAAGAATAAAAAATAAAAATCTTTAAACTCTAACTTTTAATGTCAATCACACATATTTTACGATAAGATATAAGGTTGGTAGGATGATACAAACTATGGAAGGGAGGATAGCTTGTTGCCTTGAAATCTCGTGTTGAGAAACTGATGAAAAAAAATAACACATATTTTGTGGTGATTCTCTATAAAAACTCTTACTAATTTACTTCAAACATTTTGTGTTTTTTAAAGTTATAACTACAGACACTTTTAACTTATTTATTTTTTGAAATTTGTAAGATATATTAATCTCTAAAGCATTATACGTGTTATTCTTAACCTAAAAAATTTAAGATTATAGTCATATTTTTGTTTATAAATGTTTCGATTTATATCTTTATCTAAATACTTTCTGTGCATCAGAGTATAAATTGGTTTAAGCCTTATTTAGGGGAAGCCGCAATTAATCTAAAAGTGCAAAATGATAAAAGCAGATCAATGAAATTAAATTTGGCAATGTTAAAAACTAAAATCAAAGTAATTTGAGATTATGAATCTTGTAAAATAAAGGCTTTAAAATACTTTGTTTAATTCAACACTCAACGAGATTCTATAGAGAGATAAAGAAAAGATTCACTTATGTGAATATCATTTCGGATCTTTCCCTTCTTACATTTGTCTATTTATTTTTACTGATGTTGAAAATAATTAAGCGAAAATATGGTTATGCTTTGTTTATAAGATAATAATTTAATAATAAATTTTTTAAAATATAAGGGTTTCGTTTGAAAATACTGTAAAGTCTTATTTTTGTATTTGATAAAACTTTTACAAGATTAGACAAGATGCACATAGGTTTAAATTAATCTTGTACTACACAAAAACATTCTTTATTGGATATTGTAGGAAATGTTTAATTACTTTCATCTATAAAAAGAATTTGTTTGCAAGCACAAATCACATTAAATGATCTTTTGGATAAAGAGTTCAAGCTATTTTTTCTTCTAACAATTTCCTGATGCTAACATTGAAAATTCTAAAAAGATTATTTACTTCATACAATTCTGTATTTTAGACAAATTAAAGCAAAGACATACTATCCAAGAATAGATAAGTACAACTATTGAGAGGTCATATAAAAGAAGAAAAAATATTTAATGTTATATATAGTACATTTAATGCATCATACTTAAGCTCATAAGATAAAAGAAGGATATCTAAAAAAGCTGAGGTTGCTCCAAAGACCGAAAACAAATTTATAACAATTACTTTCTACAGAGCCTATATAAAGGAAACAATTCAAGAAGAAGAAGAAATAAAGAGTGAGACTACATTGTATAGAACTGAAACACTGCTCAATCTTATGTGCCCATTAAAAACTTAATAGAGAACATTGTTTGTGTTCAACTAGCAAACTAGAGGAGAGTACACAATTTTGTATACTTTTACGAACAAAATTTCTCCCTAGTGAGTAATTGTGTTATCCTTTGATTACCATTCAAATAATCTTCTTATCTTAGCAGGAAATGGACTTTTGGTAAAGAATACCCAGTTATTAGCCAAGAGTGGCTATTGTTCAAAAAATACTTAATTAAGCTAGAAGTGGCTTGTGAAATAATACTTACTTAAGTCAAGGGAAACTTGTGAAAGAATACTTGATTAAACCAAGAATGACTTGTTAAATAAAACTCGATTAAGCCAAGAGTGACTTGTGAAAGAATATTGTTAAGCTAGAAGTGACTTATGAAAAGAATACTTGAAAGGGTTAGCCAGGAGTGGATGAGAGTCGAAAAATACTCAAGAGGTTAGATAGGAGTAGCTACGAGCTCAAAAGTATTCAAGGGACTGGCGAGGAGTGACTACAAGCCTAAAATATATTTGTATTGTACTTTGCAACATTATTTTGTTAGTGAAACTCAATCTGTTGATTGAGAGCTAGATGTGATTTGTGTGATCAAATGAACCAGTATAAAAGTATCTTGTGTATTTCTTTTTTCTCCTTATCTTTTTATATTTCTATTTATTATCTATTAGACCATTAGATGATCTAGCACCCATTAGATGGTCTAGTCATGCTAGACGATTCATGGCTCTTTAAATCATCTCATGACATAGTATGGTTTTGGTGATAACAAACTCTTCAAGTAATTACTTGAAATTCAATGAATATGTTTTATGCAAAGGAATTATGTAATTTTTAGCATTAGATGACGAAACCATGATTAGATGATCAAACTACTGTGCAGAGAGTATTCTAGGTAGTGAGGCGAGATATGTACATGCAAAGGAAAATAGGACAAAAAACATTCTCACTATCTCAATGATTAAGGTATCAAGTATTTATCCAAGTGATCATGTCAGTATATAATCGAGGCATGAAGTTTTGATGTATTCAACCAGGATATAATTGACCATCACATAATTCAACAATCAAAGTATAAAAAGTATGGTAGGTGATGTCAAAATCAAACCGAGATATAATGACATCATAATCCAACTGATATACTATGGTAACTCAGAATCTAACACACACTAATTTTATATGTGACAAGTAAAGTTTGTTATATTAATCGAGATGAAATATTGACTCAGAATCTAATAGAGACACTATGCTCACCCCGAAAAAATGAAGAAGAATACAATCACGTAATGTTGTCTCGGAATTCAACCGAAAGACTTATATTGGAGCGCTTTTTCAAAAATATTAACGTTTTTATATATAGAAAGCTTTCAAAATTGATATTAGAATCTAATTTTCTCTTAATGTCTTTAAATACGATTAGTAATAAGATCTTAAAAGATTTCAAATACTTAATTGATTTCAAAATCAGAAACTCTATCGTGTAATTCAAAATTCAAATTTATCTCTGTTTAAGAAAGATTTAAAAAACTCAAAGTTCTTAAAATTCATTGTATATAGAAGTTTTTCAAAGTTGTTCTTAGTAGATTATGTTCTTAATTGCTTTGATTAAATTAGAGATTACAATCTTGTTTGTCAACGTTCAAACAAATTCTATTTTTAGAAGCTTTTTAAATCCAATGTTTTGATTATCATTGCTTATGGAGAATATTTGAAATGGTTATACACTTTCAATTAAGTATATTGAATGTGCTTTTAAATAGTTTCCTATTACAAATTAAGCCTTTACTCTAAAAAATAAAAAACAAAGTTGCTCTTTCTATATTGAGCGTCTAATGAGAAAGTGATGAAGATGAAGATCTACTATCAATGAAATTGTCATTGAAAGCTCTCAATGACTATATTCTTCAAGGCTATATGCACAACATCATTTTGACTCTAAAGAAAAGAAGAAAACAAAGTAAATTACACATTGCAAAGTGTAAAAAAATCTAAGCGTTTATTGCTTGTGAGCTACTTTAGAGCATTTATCAATTTGGGTTGTAATAAACCATTTTGTAATCCTTCACAACTATGAAGTGAACCTTATGAGCTTTAGTTGTGCTCTTTTTTAGAGTATTTTTCTTCTCATCTTGAGTTGTCTCAGTCTTAGGAGAGACTATGACTAGTTTAACCTGAAGAGATTTGTGTATTCTATAATGATTGTGTCTCGAGACTCACTTTTGATAGACCTAGTTTAGGATATGATTTTCAAAGTAGGAGAAAACATAATCAAGTTCTTAGTATACCGAAAATGAACTTTTACTCTAATTGTAGCAAAATAAACATGTTAGTGACTATAAATGCTAACAAAGTGAATAGATGAACATTTCCTACAGATAGAGAATAAGTATTCATAACTCTTTGATGTATATTATGAAATTCTTAATACTCTTTGTGTGTGAGACAAATTATACTTATCGTTTGTCCAGGAAAAAGTTTATAAGCGAAAAGTATTAAGCATAATGCTTTTTAGAATAAGCACTTAACAAATAGCATTTATACATGTTCAACCAAAACACTTGCACTTGTTTGACTAAACAAGGTACTTGCATCTAACAAGACTCAGACTCAATGTTTATGAAATTGTGTTTTATACTTTATTGTTTAAGCACAAAATCAAAGTCAAATTAAAACTTCTGTTAAATTTGATCTAACATTCTATAATTTAAGAGTTTACAAAAATTAAATGTTTCTTTGTTCTTTTTCTAATTATCTAAACATTCCTATTTTGAATCTCTCTTAAAATATTTCTTTATTTCTTCTTTTTTTATTTTTCCTTGTCATGTTTCTTGTATTTATTTATTCCTCTCCATCTTCAACAATTTCTTCATTATCACTATTTACATTACCAGTTTTGTTTTTCTTTGCTTATTCACTAGATGGTTTTGTTTAGTTGTCTACAAGAAGAGTCTGTAATGCTATTTAACTCCCTTTCTAGAGTTAAATGTTCTAACAAGTTTTCTAAGTTTAGTGTGAGAGTTAAATTCTTTTTATTTTTCACTCTATGAAGTCACTCAATATCTTAAATTGTCCTCTTTCTTTATTATAATCTTTTTAGTTTTTAAACTCAACGAAAAGACAGGTTAAACTAAAGCGACTTGTGTATTTATTTATTATAATCCATAATAATTAGTGTAATCATTTTGTAATTATTCATTTTTAGTAAAATCTCTTAAAAGATTGTTTTAAGGAAGAACTAGAATAACTCCTGAGTTTGAGTGAACTAATATAAATTAAAATATTGTGTTACTTTGTTCAATTATTAGATAATTTATCCTTTGGAAAAAAAGTCTAATTAAAAAGTTTACTTACTCCTTTTAGAATCAATTGTTCTTATACAGTTTAAAATAAACACTAAATCTATTTGAAAAGTTATACCAAGACTTCACAAAATAATAGATAAATTTTCTTCAAATTTATCACTATGACATGACTTGAATTTTGATCAAACTTCACTTGTAAGAATAATCTAGTAATTTGTTAGCTTAACTTAGCTCCTTTTTTTAATGCAACTTTGAATTTTTAATTGCATTTTCATCCTGCCCAATAAAGTGTCACAATTAATAAGTTTTAATAACACGAGAATTAATTTATTTAGTTATAATTTTTGATTTAATAACTATAATTTTTTTTTATATTTGAAGTATATCATCAAGGAAATGTTTTTAATAAAGAAACAAATAATTACCATAAAGAACCATAAATGAAAATTGATTTTTTTACTTTGTTGTTAAATTTTATTATTAAGTACAGAATTATAATGTTATCCTATAGTTGGAAGTGACACACTTCATAAAAACTGTAAATCTTTTGTGTTTATTCTTTAATATGTTTTTAACATTTTTGGATGATTTCATTAGCTTCAAAAGAAATTTTATCTTTTTTGAAAAGATATATGTACATTAGAGATAAAGAAATATAAACAACAATATATAAAAAAATAAAATTATCTGGGATTTATAACACAGGTAAATTATTGAAAAGTTGTTCTTTTTTTTATCTTTATGGGAGTTTAATGTGACAAAAAATAATAAGGTTCTAAACTGTCAAACACTAATGGAGATTCAAAACAGCCAATAAATCTTTAGTACTATAGCCAACAAAAAAATAATAAGTTTTCTCTTTTAAAATAGCCAATAATCTGTTAGGTAGGCTGATTTTACTCTAGAAAACTCAAACAAAGTAAAACACATCTAGTAATATTAAAACAACAGAAAATGTAACAAATAATCCATTAAACTTTTTTTATAGTGATATATAT
>Ga0123340_1004700_pt1 | contig 12990 bp, 9 predicted proteins | sample SirMexnodulemix_FD_89961 | JGI IMG/M metagenome (GOLD analysis project Ga0123340, IMG submission 89961) | Root nodule microbial communities of legume samples collected from Mexico - Siratro Mexico nodule mix | ecosystem: Host-associated > Plants > Roots > Nodule | place: Mexico: Nepantla... | reverse complement strand
GATTATAAGAGTTTAGGATATCATACCAACAAAATAAATTATGAAATTGCACTATTCAGTTACAATTCCAACTTTAAAAGTTTTTATAATATCATTGTTAACTTTTACTATTTTTATTTTTTTTAACAGTCAAAAATAAATAAAATTAATTGAAACACTTAAAAAGTTTCAATCCATATACAATAAAGCACTGAGTACAAGTAACCCAAGATCAAAAGACATTACAATATCTAACAAAAAAAGTATAAAGGTAGGAGAATGAAAATCATCACCTTATAGACGATTTCTTATTAAGTTGATAAAAATTCTGTAGACTCTTGTTAAGCTAATAAATATTTTGTAAAATGAATTGTAGAAATTCTTGTTTTCACAAATCTTAATAAACTTAACGAAGATAACATGTTAAAAATAATTATTAATACCTTATCAAGTCTATGTCGTCCAAAAAATATGCTTCTTACCTATACTCTTATATTATACCATTGTTGATCTCTCCATTTAACAAATATAACTTTTCATTAATAACAAAGATAACTTCTCATTATTAATGAAGTATAGATAACCTTAACACATTATCCAATGAGTAATGTTTATTGACTTTTGGATAGTTATGATTAATTTTAAGTCTGATATGTTATAGTTACAAAATTGCCACTCTAATAATCTAACTTAAGTAAAAATAAAAACTAAGCAGAATGACTTATTTAAAACATTAATTAAACTAATATTGGAAAAATAATTATATTCAAATAATATTAATTTCTACAATATTTTATTAACTTAATAATTTTTAGTTTTTTTTATAACAGATTTTTCCTGCTTAATAAAAGATACTTTTTAAAATAAATTTACTACATTATTAAAGCAACAGTTTTTTTAACTATTATGTGCATATTTTTATTTTATTGTTTTTAGGAAAATAGTAAATAAAATTTAGTAGTACCTAAGGATACGCAGAGAGCATACCTTTCATCTATTTTTGCTCCCCAATTGTTCATGTGAATGTAACTTATTATAATCTTTCTTTGTTTTTTTTCCAATTAAGTGTTTTTGAATTAATTGTGATCGTGCTTACGTATATAAACAAAAAAAAATTCATAATATTTTTTAAAATTCATATTTGAATTAAGTATACTCATAAATGAGTGAGTGCTATTTGATTATGTTTTTTAAGTAATATGCAGCAAACCGTTAGAGCTAATTTTAGAGTTCTATATATTTTAACACTATTCTTCACGTTTCACACTCATCTAATACTAAGATATATTATTATTTTATTAATATATCATATTTTATTAATGAAAATCAAGGTCAAATGAAGATGGGTTATGAACAGTAGTTTCAACATAACTTTTTCCTTAGAGAAAACCTTCATTTAACATTATTTTTATTAATAAAATATTATATATTCATAAAATAATAATATATATATAAAAGTGTGATGCATGTGATGAATAATAATATTAAAATAAGATCCTCCCTTCTGGAAACAGTAGTACAAACTACCATTTTCCCTGTATAAAAGCATCTTGTGTAGCAGCTTCACTCTCAGAACTTGCTTGCTCAGATACATGATAAGAAAAACACTCTTTACAGCAAAGGGTGAAAGCTTCTTGTGAAGCAATGGATGTTCAACACCCACCGCTTAACCTTCACATCATTCCTTACCTAGCACCGGGCCATCTCATCCCTCTCTGCAACATTGCCACACTCTTCGCCGCGCGTGGCCACCACGTCACCGTCATCACCACTCCTTCCTACGCCCAAATCCTTCGCAAATCCAGCCCCTCCCTCCACCTCCACGTCGTCGACTTCCCCGCCCGAGAAGCTGGCTTGCCCGACGGCGTCGAACTCATGTCCGCCTCCAATGACCATGAAACCGCCCGAAAGTTCCATTACGCCACCATGCTCCTCCGTGTCCCCATCACCCGTTTCGTAGAGCAGCACCCACCCGATTGCATCGTCGCCGACTTCTTGTACCCCTGGGTCCACGACGTGGCCCACAACCTCCGCATACCGAGACTCGCCTTCAACGGCTTCTCCCTCTTCACCGTGGCAGCCATGGAGTCCGTGGGATCAAACCCCGCACTTGACTCCGACGGCGGCCCCTTCGTGATCCCCGACTTTCCTCACCACATCAGCTTGTGCTCGAGACCACCGAAGACGATCGCCGCCTTCATGGGGAGGCTTCTGGAAACAGAGATGAAGAGTGACGGTCTCATCGTGAACAACTTCGCGGAATTTGACGGAGAAGAGTACATCCAACACTACGAGAAAAGCAAGGCCCACAAGGCATGGCATCTTGGGCCAGGGTGTCTGGCTGCAAAAAGCGGCGAAGAGAGGGGCGAGAAGAGCGTGGTGAGCGAGGAGGAGTGTGTGAGTTGGCTGAACTCGAAGCAGGAGAAGTCTGTTGTGTACGTCTGCTTCGGTAGCATGTGTCGGTTTCCGGATAAACAGCTTTACGAGATGGCATGCGGGTTGGAAGAAGCTGGGCATAATTTCGTATGGGTGGTTCCGGAGAAGAAGGGGAAGGAGGAGGAGAGCGAGGAGGAGAAGGAGAAGTGGCTTCCGAAGGGTTTCGAAGAGAGGAATAAAGAGAAGGGGTTGATTATCAGGGGGTGGGCCCCGCAGCTTCTTATCCTTGGCCACCCTGCCGTCGGTGCCTTCCTCACCCACTGCGGTTGGAACTCGACGTTGGAGGCCGTTACAGCCGGAGTTCCCATGCTGACGTGGCCGGTGTTAGGGGATCAGTTCTACAACGAGAAGCTGGTTACTGAGGTGCGTGGCGTCGGGGTGGAGGTGGGCGCCACCGAGTGGAGGGAGATTGGGTACGGGGAGAGGGAGAAGCTGGTCACCAGTGATTGCATCCAGAAGGCTGTGAGGAGGCTGATGGACGGCGGTGATGAAGCTGAACAAATCAGACGGCGTGCAAAAGAGTTTGCGGATAAAGCTAAACAGTCTCTTGACGATGGAGGGTCCTCTTACAACAATTTAACTGCCCTCATTGCTCATCTCACTCACCTAAGAGACTCTCGCTAATCACAGTACGGCGTGCTTCGCTATTTTCTTTAATCATCTTTCAATCAATGGTCACTTAACGTGAACAGTTGTGTTAAAATAATAATGATGATCAAGGAAGCATATAGATAGTGCTCAATTAGAGTTGGCTTCATTAATTTACATGAAGTTTAGTTCTTAAAACCGAATAACATTTTTCTGTGCATTCAAAAAAATGAAGAGAAAAAATTTATTATTATTTTAAGGGTAAGGGTCTCTCCAAAATATATAAGACAAAAAAAATTTCACAATTCTCAACTTTACCTACTTAGATTCTTATCTTATTGTACAATATAATAATATAGTTGTAGTGAAAAGTACAATTTCAATCTATTATCAACGAATCATATGTTTTAAGATGGAGAGGAGTTATGTAGTATTTTGATACAATTAAATATGTTTTTATCTCCAACTATTTTCAAAATTTATGTTTGGTTCTTAAACTAAATTATTTTATTCTTGTACTCTATTAAAGTCATGCAAAATATTATCGTTAGATAGGGAAGTTGAGAAAAGTGGAAGTGGAAAAGTCTATATGGTGAAGTTATGTAGGGTTTTATCATGGAAAAATTTGTAGTTAACCTTAAAGATCATACCTGTACACTTTATTTTTTTAATTTAGTGGGCATACCTTGTAGGTAAGTTGTTACTCCAATTAATTATAAGTTAGAACAATCTGAAGATTATGTCCATAAATATTATAAGAGGGATGCAACATGAAGGCTGTTACATGGAACAAATTTCTTTCATAAATGGACAACAGTTGTGTGAAAAAGAAATGCATAATAAATCCTACCTCCAATATAAGACACCTTTAAGAAAGCCTAAAAAATTTAGAAGAAAAGTTAATGAAAATATAAATCATTCAAAACTTAGCTGACAAAATGATATCATGTGTAGTACATGTTAGCAATATGGTTACAATAGTAAAGGTTGTCAAATAATGTTAATTTTTTTAAAAGATATTATATGTTAATTTTATGTAAGGAAAAACGAAAATATAGAGTTACGTAGTATTTTGATACAATTCAATATGTTTTTATCTCCCAACTATTTTCAAAAGTTACGTTTGGTTCCTAAACTAAATTATATATTTATTTTATTCTTGTACTCTATTAAAGTCATGCAAAACATCATTGTTAGATACAGAATTTGAGAAAAGTGAAAAGTGGAAAAAGGAGATGGGGAAGTTATGTAGGGTTTCGTAATGGAAAAATCTGTAGTTAACCTTAAAGACCATACTTATACAAGTTACTTTTTAAATTTAGTGGGTATACCTTCTAGGTAAGTTGTTGATGCAATAATTATAAATTAAGTTCACAAATGTTTTAATTATAAATTAAGTCCATAAATGTTACAAGAGGGATGTGATTTTTTTCCATTTTAGCCTAATTTTTTAAATTTCTTAACTTTTTATTTTTATTATGAAAAAATCGTATTAAATTGATACGATTTTATTAAAATTAAAAAAATTATATTATAATAGTATGATTTTGTTTAATTCATAATGAAATGGTGAAATTCTGTAATTATAATATGATTTTAGTGTAAATGATAATATTAATTTTAATTTTATTACACTGAAACTCTTTTGAATATGAGATGATTTAGTTTAATTTTTAAAATAGTGTTACAATGATACGGTTTTATTTTGAGTTAAATAAAATTATACTATTAGTACGATTTTTTTTGTAAAAAAATTATACTAACACGATTTAACTATAGTATAAATAATTTCTTTTTTTCTATTATGAGAATTTTGTAAAAAAAAATTCAGGATAAATTTCTCCCTTAAATATGGACAGAAGTTGTGGTAAAAAATAAATACATAATAACTCCTACCTTCAAGAAGAACAGTTAATGAAAATATAAATCATTCAAAACTTAGCAGACAATATACTATTATGAAGTATAGTACATGTTAGCAATATGGTCATAATAATAGTAAAGGTTGTCAAATAAAGTTAATATTTTTTTAAAATATTATATGTTAATTTCTACTATATATGTAAGGAAAAACGAAGATACTAAAAATTGAAAACCACATCCACACCTGCATAACTAACACTGAAAAGAAAGTTGGTATCAATCAAGTCCAACACTGACAGAAGAGCAAGGAGGGGAGGGAAAATAATTCAGACCAATATACTAATTTTAGACTCTCAAGCGAGTTTAAGCAAGAACTTTAGCAAAACAAATGAAAATTATTTGAAGGTTACAATGTTTAATCGGAGTCGTGGGCCATTTTAAACCTGAGTTTGGCAGTTAGATCGTTAATACGTTATTTTAAGAGTTTTTTTTTTATGCACTTTTGTTGTGTTGGATTTAAGGTTTACCAACTTTTATGTTTACTTTAAATGATAATTATGAACAACTTGTATTATTCTATTATGGAGAAGTTTGTATTGATTTGAAATCTCTTTATTCATGACCAATCACTTCTATTAATAATATTTTCATTTTACTTATTGAAATGTATTAGCTAATAAAGCAGTACTTAATATTGATTTTATCAACTATTACTAAAAACATAATATCATAAAAGAAAACTTGTACTTAAAAGGAAAAAACAGGTAGGGAAAACATTAACTCTTTCAATACAAACTATTTCAATACAAGGTTTTTGTACTTAAAAAAAGAAAACATTATATATTACATTTACAATTGTTCTTTAGCAAAAATATGAAACAAAATATAATTGAAAATGTCACCGTCAAAAAACACATTCAGTTTCTCGACCTCCACTACAAGGGAAACTATAGGAACTAAATTCAATATTAATATTAAATTTTACTTTTTACAACTCCAAAACATTTATCTTTTGTTATTCAATGCGTCTTTTTTTTTATAAGTAACAATCTTATGTGAAGAAGACGAAGATGATGTTGATATATAGGTTTCGATACGCAACTCCTCCACATGGATCGAGACTATAACAACATTAAAATTTCATTGCACAAGGTTAACCTAACAGATCTAATGAGATTTTGGAAAAGCGAAGAAGATTTTGAAAATAATTAACCTTTCTACTTTTTGAAACTGAGAAGGAGAAAAATAGTAGACGAAAACCTAAAGTACAAAAGTAAGACAACATCTAAAAACAATTAAGCACGAACAACACACATGCACGTGAAAATTATATTATAGTTCATCGTAAATTAAGTTATTGTCACATAAAAAATACTTTAATGTCATTTGTTAGTGAGGATATTTTACATGACTAAGATAAAGTATAAAGACGAACTAGATATATATTTTAATTTATCGACGAAACACAATATTTAAAATTAATTCAGAAGAAAAAAAACACATTTGATCCAATTTCCAATCATCCTGAACAAGTTTTATTAAAGATTGAAACACTTTTGTAATAATACATATAATTTCAACTTATATTTTATCATTAAAGATGAATGTAGAATAATAAAAAGGAAACATGAGCAAATAAATTAAAAATCTTCTTCTTTGAAAATAGAAAGATTTTATCATAAAAAAAAAAAATACATCATGTTAGAATGAATTGAAGGATTCTGTCATAAGGAAAAAAAATACTATGATTTGAAAATAAATTTGAAACACAATAAAATAAATATTAATACAAATAATAAAAAATCATTAAATTAAAATATAAGCAATAAATAAGGCAGAAATAAGAATGCAGATCTTATCTGTAGAAAAAGGAATTACCGAAACCAATAAGATAATAAACTAGAAGGAATACCAGCGAAAGAAAAAAGGGACAAAATACTGCTTCTCTAATTAAAGGATCTGGCATGTTTTTGGTAGAATAATAATATTTAAAAATTACATTATTAATTCAAATATTTATATTATTATAAGATGTTGGTGAGTAATTGCACGGTGAAAATACTATAGAATAAATTAAAGATGATGTTAAATTACGTTTACCCCCACAGAGTCGGTCTGGAGTTGTCCTTGTCAAGGTCTGCACGTCAAGACAACAAGATAACCTACACGTGATTTCCTGTCTCCACGTGCTTCCTCTTAAACATATTTCCATTTTTCAGTTTGACTTAGACAACCCTTTATTACGTGCCAAACAAGTATATGCAGAAAAAAAAAATCAATGTCCTGAAACCTTACTTTACAATACTAGTATTATTATTTTAATAACATTTAATCATAAACATACCTTCGATTATATATTTTATATTAATAAAATAAACAAATCAAGAGTTATTTTTGGATTTCAAAATATAATTTTTTTGGTTGTGAAATATCTACTAACAATACAACCGTCTCCACTGATTCCAAAGCAAAAATGAAATAGGCCAACTTGCATGTTTTGTCCCGTCCTACGTTTAGGGTTAGATTCAGAGACGCGAAGCTTCATCAACAACAACGTCCTCTGGCTCATTCAAACTAGCTACAGTATAAGTAGTTTCAACTGTAAAGTAGCTGCCAAAGAGACTTGAGTTGAGGCAGAATGGACGTAGAAAACCGCCCACTAAAAATTTTCTTCATTCCGTACCTCGCAGCGGGTCACATAATCCCTCTATGCGACATAGCCCAATTCTTCGCCTCACGTGCCCACCACGTGACCATCATCACCACCCCTTCCAACGCCCAATACCTTAACCAATCCCACAACTTCCGCCTCCACATCCTCCATTTCCCTTCCGAAGAAGTAGGCCTGCCCGACGGCGTCGAAAACCTGACCGCGGTCACCGACCTCCAAAAATCCTATAGAATCCACACCGCCACCACGCTGCTCCGCCAACCCATCGAGAGTTTCGTGGAGCAGGACCCACCAGATTGCATCGTCGCCGATTTTCTATACCCCTGGGTCCATGACTTGGCCAACAAGCTTCGCATCCCCAGGCTCGTTTTCAACGGATTCTCCCTCTTTTCCATCTGCGCCATGGAGTCCGTCAAAACTCTCAGCCTCCATTCTTCCGGTCCCTTTGCCATTCCGGATTTCCCTCACCACATCACCATGAGCTCATCTCCGCCCAAGGACATGCGGGAATTCCTGGAACCCCTGCTCACGATGGCGCTCAAAAGCGACGGTTTCATTATCAACAACTTCGTGGAGCTAGATGGGGAGGAGTACCTCCGCCACTACGAGAGAACTACAGGGCACAAGGCCTGGCACCTCGGGCCAGCGTGTCTTGCTCGCAGAACCGCTCGGGAGAAAGCGGAGAGGGGGGCAAAGAGCGTGGTGAGTGTGCAGGAGTGTGTGAGTTGGCTTGACTCGCAGCGAGTGAACTCTGTTGTGTACATAAGTTTTGGGACCCTCTGCTATTTCCCGGATAAACAACTTTACGAGATTGCATGCGCCATCGAAGCGTCGGGTTATGGATTCGTATGGGTGGTTCCAGAGAAGAAAGAAAAGGAAGAGAATGAAGAAGAGAAAGAAAAGTGGTTACCGAAGGGGTTTGAAGAGAGGAACGGAGATAAGGGAATGATTATTAGAGGGTGGGCCCCACAGATGATTATCCTGAACCACCCCGCTGTTGGCGCGTTCCTGACGCACTGCGGGTGGAACTCCACCGTGGAGAGCGTAGCTTCTGGGGTTCCGATGATCACGTGGCCCGTTCATAGTGACCAGTTCTACAACGAGAAGTTAATAACGCGGGTGCGGGGGATTGGGGTGGAGGTGGGCGCAGAGGAGTGGAACCTCTCTGCTTTCTTCGAGAACGAGAAGCTTGTGGGCAGAGCTTGCATAGAGAAGGCTGTGAGGAGGGTCATGGACGGTGCTGATGAATCCCTGCTAATCAGACGGCGAGCAAAAGAGTTCGGTGAAACGGCGAGACAAGCTGTTCAAGAAGGTGGCTCCTCGTACAACAATTTAACGGCCTTGATTGATTATCTTAAACGACTGAGAAACTCTAAGCCGGAGCCACTCCGTTAAATACCATGTTCCACAGACTATTTACCAACAACCATTATGCATTATATTCCAAACAATTTATATACAATCGAATTTCAGCATGAAGTTGAGTTGCAAGTTCCATTAAATACAGCTCTTAACTCATTTATTATTTTCATAACACATGATTATTTCCCCTCTTTTGCAGAAAGGTATAATTAAGAAAACAATTATTATGTTATTTTAAAAATTTTAAAATAACATTAACGTAAACAATTTTTTTCTAATAATGAACATTGTATGAAATCAATCAGTTAAAACTAATCTTAAAATTACATGTTAGAGTTAACATCATTGTATTTGAAGTATTATTTGTTTTGTTGATGATTTTGTTTTTAAAAGTCTAATTAAATTGAAGGATGACAACTATAACTTTGTGTCGTTGACTAAATAGAAATAGTAGTTAGTAGTCAAATTTTGACTCATTTTGGTTCTTTCCCCAATCTGTAAAATTGAGTGACCTACCTATTAACTAATCGTAAACTGAAAATCATTGGTTATTAAAAAATTGACAAACAAAAGTTTCTTATTCTGTAAAATCAATCAAACATGATATTATTGATTTAGCTAATTTCATTTGTTGAATTAATAATGGCGGCGGTACGAGTGCTATTGGGTAAACCACGTGGCAACTTATTACCGACACTTTTCCATAGTCATGTGGTGGAAAACTATGGATGGGCCATCGAGATAAAACAAAATCATATTGGTTGTCAAACACAACACAAGAGTTGCTTAGGTAAATTTCAACTTGTATGTCTAAAGTTGTCGTCAATCATGTCTTGAAAATCTCGCTTCCTCGATACGGCTTATCCTTTGAAAATGACATTCTTTAACTACATGTTAAAAACTGCACTTCTCGACTTAGACTTTGTTTTTGTGAAATAAATTTTGGAGGGATGGTTACTCCCAAAAAAATATAGTAACATTTTGTAAGAGCTAAAAGGTTGGAGAAAAAAAAAAATAGTCATAAGAGTATTTTAGTATAAATCTTCAGCTGAAATCACAAATATTTCTTTTTATCTAAAGATGTTGCATGAAAATTAAAAAAAAAAATCTATAAAATAGAGAATGAGTTCTTATATAGAAAACACTCTCAATAAACCAAGAAAATACCTTTTTATGTTTTTATAACTAATAAAAAGTAAATAAAAAATAAGTTACTTAATATTTATCATTAAAATACAAAATAAATGAGATTTTATGAGGTTTTACTTCCTATGTGAGATAAAGAGACTCACTGTAAACTAATAGTTAAAAGAGACTTACCAAAAGATAATAGTTAGCATGGTTAAACCAGGTTCTCTTATGGTAGCCTAAGAGAGACAGCTTTCAAGTTAGAATATAGCTTAATGGGTAGGAACCAAAAACCAGAGTTATTTTAGGAGAGAAAGACAGCTAGCTAGTATTTCTGTAGAAAAACATATAAATACCTTACAACCATTCTCTCTATTTTTGCGGACACACACACACAAACATATAAGCCTGCACCTCAACCGTATATATATATATATTGAAACACTCTAGGACTTCGTATATATAGTTATTTTTATTGATAAAAACAATGTCAAAGTAATAGAACAAGTATTTCCAAATATATCTTGATGCTTGGTTGAGGTGCAGGCTTATGCTATTCTAAAAACGAACTAGTAGTTACGTTATCTACCACTGAATGAGAACTTGTTATATTTGGTGTCTTGTATTTGAAGGATAGAGAAGCTTGGTAACAATGGAATAGTTTATTTTATGTTATTCCTTTATATGTATTACCTTCATTTTGTCAATCTAGTATTTTATGTTAACCTTTACAATAATTGATAAATGTATATAAAAAAAGTATGAAGCACTATTGGATGGTGTATTTTCATTCGACGCATGTCCAATCCCAACCTACAATATTGACGAGGACAGATACCATATCTTATTTCTCCTTTAAAGATTTACACTCTGTATTCGCATTTATATTTTGAAGATTATGTATCCATCCGATGATAGTGTCTTAGGAAAATTAATCTTTCAGTACACTTAACATTCGCTTTATTTAATAAAATATTATATAATAATAAAATAATTTATGTATCATGATTCTTCTCGGAACTGTAGTATAAAGAAATGGTACAAACTGTGAGAGTATTATTAATAGAAAAATGATATTTTGTCCCTCCAGTATATACAAACGTTAGAATTTATAAAGTTGTGGTATGTTTTCCCTTTCCCTTTGGAACGTTCCCACGGCAAAAGATTCTATGGCAGTGATTGTGAGAGTATAAAATGGTAGCGTTATAGGGGGAAGGCACGTGCAATTGAGATAGCGCAACGCCATGGAGGAAACGAGGCCACTCAAACTCTACTTCATTCATTTCCTAGCAGCAGGTCACATGATCCCGCTGTGCGACATAGCCACCCTCTTCGCCTCTCGTGGCCACCACGTCACCATCATCACCACCCCTTCCCACGCCCTAACCCTGCGCAAATCCATCCCCTCCCACCCCTTCCTCCGCCTACACACCGTTCACTTTCCCTCTCAAGAGGTCGGCCTCCCTGACGGCATCGAAAGCATCTCCGCCGTCACCGACGCTGACCACCTCGCCAAGGTCTTCGACGCCACCACCATACTCCAACCCTCCATCCAGAACTTCGTGGAGGAGAACCCACCCGATTGCATCGTCGCCGACTTTCTATTCCCCTGGGTTGATGACTTGGCCATCAACCTTAACATCCCTAGACTTGCCTTCAACGGCTTCTCCCTCTTCACCATCTGCGCCATACACTCCTCGCTACCTTCCAATTCTCTTCTCAGTCCCACCCTCCCTCACCCCATCACCCTCAACGCATCACCACCGAAGGAGTTGACCGAGTTCCTTGATAAGATGCTGGAGACGGAGCTCAGAAGCTACGGCCTAATAGTGAACAACTTCGCGGAGCTCGACGGAGAAGAATACATCCGTTACTACGAAGAAACCACGGGACACAAGGCTTGGCATCTTGGGCCGGCCTCTCTGATAACCAGAACCCCTGAAGAGAAAGCAGAGAGGGGCATGAAGAGCGTGGTGAGTATGGAGGAGTGCGTGAGTTGGCTTGACTCGAAGGCAGAAAACTCGGTGGTGTACATATGCTTTGGGAGCCTTTGTCATTTCCCGGATGAACAGCTTTACGAGATTGCATGCGGGATTGAAGCATCGGGTCATGGGTTCATATGGGTGGTCCCGGAGAAGAAGGGGAAGGAGAAGGAGGGGCAGGAAGAGAAGGAGAAGTGGATGCCGGAGGGTTTTGAAGAGAGGAATGCGGAGAAGGGGATGGTTATCAGGGGATGGGCTCCACAGTTGGTTATCCTGAACCACCGTGCCGTTGGAGCATTCGTGAGTCATTGCGGGTGGAATTCCAGCGTGGAAGCCGTGAGTTGTGGGGTCCCCATGATAACGTGGCCGGTGCATGGAGAACAGTTCTACAACGAGAAGCTGATAAGCGAGGTGCGGGGAATTGGGGTGGAGGTGGGCGCAACAGAGTGGACTCCCATAGGATTTGGCGAGAGACAGGTGGTGGTGAGCAGAGAGAGCATTGAGAAAGGTGTGCGGCGGATAATGGACGGTGGTGATGAAGCGGAGGAAGTGAGACGGCGTGCAAAAGAGTTTGGGGAAAAGGCGAGAAAAGCTGTTGGAGAAGGAGGTTCGTCTCACAATAATTTAACTGCCCTAATTCATGATCTTACACTGCTAAGGGACGCCAGGCTTCTCGCTTAGGTTAATACCCATTCATATTATATTATTTTACCCTCTCTTTCTATCTACCTTTATGCTTCTTCAATGATCACAATTGCCTCATAGACAAAAATAAAAATATATTACTAGGTATGAATTGTAGCACCTAATCTCTATGACAAATGGGGGTACGAGAAAAAAACGAGAGAGGGAAAAAAGGTTGTTTGCACTAAAAAAAGGTAAATGAATTTAAGTTAAAAAAAATGTATATGATCTGATTAATATTGTATAATAATCTTTTTATATTAGTATATATATAAAAAATATTTTTATGTTTTTTAT
>Ga0123340_1004699_pt1 | contig 12992 bp, 12 predicted proteins | sample SirMexnodulemix_FD_89961 | JGI IMG/M metagenome (GOLD analysis project Ga0123340, IMG submission 89961) | Root nodule microbial communities of legume samples collected from Mexico - Siratro Mexico nodule mix | ecosystem: Host-associated > Plants > Roots > Nodule | place: Mexico: Nepantla... | reverse complement strand
GTGTCTCTCAACGTGCTTCGTCCCCATTTGCCTTAGTTCACTCTGACATTTGGGGACCAAGTCGTCTTAAGTCTAATTTAGGATTTCAGTATTTTGTTACTTTTATTGATGATTATTCCAGATGTACTTGGTTATTTTTAATGAAAAATTGTTCTGAGTTGTTTTTAATATTTCAATCTTTTTTTAATGAGATTAAAAATCAATTTGGTGTTTCGATTCGAATCTTACGGAGTGATAATGTTCGTGAGTATCTTTCTTAGTCTTTTACGACTTTTATGAAATCTCATGGCATTCTTCACCAAACCTCTTGTGCTTATATACCTCAACAAAATGGGGTAGTTGAGCGCAAAAATAGACATTTTGTTGAAACTACTTGTACTCTTTTAATTCATGGTGGGGTTCCTCAATTTTTTGGGGTGATGCTATTCTTAGTGCATGTTATCGTATTAATCGTATGCCATCTTCAGTTTTAGAAAATAAAATTCTTCATTTTATTTTGTTTCCTCATGAGTCTCTCCATTTATTACCCTCTAAAGTTGTTGGGTCTATATGTTTTGTTCACAATTTTAGTCTCGGACTTGATAAATTATTTGCTCGGTCACACAAATGTGTCTTTTTAGGATTCACTAGATCTCAAAAAGGATATAAATGTTTTTCACCCTTGCTTAATCATTATTTCATTTCTACAGATGTTACCTTTATTGAATATTCTTTTTATTTTAAGTTTTCATCTTCTCCTCGTGTCTTCATCTAATCAAACACATATTCCAATTGTCTGTGATTCTCCTGCTGTCATGTCTAATGTTTCTACTGAGTCGCCTCCTTCACCACCTCTTAAGGTGTATAGTCGTCGTCAAACTTCCCAACGTCCACCAAGTGATTCTCCTCTGGTGCCACATATTTCGCCCCCTCAGGCTCCGACAGTTGAACCTGATTTTCTTGTTGCCATTCGTAAAGGTATACGTTCTACCTGTAATCCATCTCTACACTACACTGCCTTGAGCTATTATAGACTGTCTCAACCTTTTTATGCTTATCTATCATCCATTTCTTCAGTGTCTATTCCAAAATCTGTAGGTGATGCTTTAGCTCATCCTGGTTGGCGTCAAGCTATACTTGATGAACTCAGTGCTCTTTAGAACAGTGGAACTTGGGAACTCGTTTCTTTACCCTCTGGAAAATCTGTTGTTGGTTGCAGGTGGGTCTTTACTATCAAAGTTGGTCAGATGACACTATTGATCATCTCAAAGCTAGTCTTGTGGCTAAAGGCTACACCCAAATTTTTGGTTTGGACTATGGTGATACTTTTTCTCCAGTGGCAAAAATGGCGTCTATTCGCCTATTTATAGCCATGGCAGCTCTTCAAAGATGGTCTCTTTATCAACTGGATGTCAAAAAATGTTTTTCTTAATGGGGATTTGCAGGAAGAAATTTATATGGAGCAACCTCCAGGTTTTGTTGCTCAGGGGGAGTCTTTTGGATTGGTATGTCGTCTTCGTAAATCTTTATATGGTCTCAAACAGTTTCCCAGGGCCTGGTTTGGAAAGTTTAGTAGTGTTGTTAAAGAATTTGGTATGACTCGCAGTGAGACAGATCATTCAGTTTTTTATCGTCATTCGATTGTTGGGTGTATCTATTTAGTTGTCTATGTTGATGACATTGTTCTTACAGGTAGTGATCACCATGGTATTTCTCAACTTAAACAGGATATTTGTCACCATTTTCAGACTAAAGATCTTGGTAAACTTAGATATTTCTTGGGGATTGAGGTAGCACAATCCAATCATGGTATTGTTATTTTCAAAGAAAGTATGCATTAGATCTTTTGGAAGAAACTGGGTTACTGAATTCTAAATCTGTTGAGACACCCATGGATCCTAATGCCAAACTTCTACCTAGTCAGGGGGAGCTCCTCTCAGATCCTGAGAAGTATAAAAGATTAGTTGGAAAACTGAATTATCTTACTGTTACTCGTCCTGATATTTCTTTTGCAGTTAGTGTGGTGAGTCAATTCCTTAACTCTCCATATGTTAATCATTTGAATGCGGTTACTCGTATATTGAAGTACATTAAAGGTTCTCCTGGAAAAGGCCTACTATATGGTCATAATGACCATACTAGAGTTGTATGTTATACAGATGCGGATTGGGTAGGATCTCCATCAGATAGAAGATCTACTTCCGAATATTGTGTTTCTATTGGTGGTAATTTGATATCTTGGAAGATTAAGAAACATGTTGTGGCAAGATCTAGTGCTAAAGCTGAATATAGAGCCATGGCCTTAGCTGCCTGTGAACTTATTTGGCTCAAACAGTTACTAAAAGAATTGCAATTTGGAGAGGTCACTCAAATGACAGTCATATGTGATAATCAGGCTGCTCTTCATATTAGCTTAAATCCCGTCTTTCACGAGAGGACTAAACATATTGAAGTTGATTGTCATTTTGTTCGAAAAAAAATTACATCTGGAGACATCAAGATCGAGTTTGTTAATTCGAATGATCAATTGGCAGAAATTTTCACCAAATCTTTAAGGGATCCCAGGATTGATTATATTTGTAACAAGCTTGGTACATACAATTTATATGCACCAGTTTGAAGGGGAGTGTTGAATATAACGAGCTTAGCCCATGTTCTCTGTTATTTTGTTACTATTTCTGTTATTTTTATCATCTATAAATAAACATCCCTTTATGTGTATTTACACACAAAGAAATTAATCCTATACCTATTTCTCTATTTTAATACTAATAATCTACAATTTATTACAACACGCCACTATTCAAGGTTGATATATGACTGAAGAGGGAATACTTCGTTGGTTTTATATGTGATGAGACTCGATCCTCTAGCATGTTTTGAAGTGAATTGGGTCAGGGAATCGATCCCTTCAAGTTCTCCATTCCTCATTGTTGAAAGCAGTATTCTATCTGGCATTTAAATTCTAGGATACATCATGTTCAGATTCATGCATCAGTTGGAGAATTATATTTACTGCTCTTTATTTCTCTTGAATGTCATTGTCTCGTGAATCAATATAGAATGGCCTCCTGAGTACTTTTTCACTCAACCAATTCGTCAAAATGTTCAATCTTCAACTTAGTATTAGAATGGGTTGGATCCACTCTGCTCTATCTTTTAGGCAGGCACATCTCCGACATCATCTCTGCCACCATGAGAGATCGCCATTTTCAATTTGTATTAGATTGATTGGGTTTGATCTAGGAAGTACCAACACCTTTGTAGGACAGCATGTTCAACACTTTTTAAACATCACTTATTGGATATGCCTTCAGCATGTGGCTGACACCCCTTAATTGAGCACGAGCAAAGAGGGTAAGCTTACACCTTTTATTGGCTAAGCATGTCCTAGACAATGCTATCATAAAAACGAAAGAAATAAAAAAAAAAATATCAAAGTGCATTATAAATATTGCAAGGCTTGAAACTTTTTTTGTTAGGCTTGTATCCTGGGACTTAACTAGCTTTTAAGTATTAATAGATGTGTTTCTTAGTACTTTATTGTGGGATCATTATTATTTTCGAAACTGTAAGACCTAGCAAATTTGTTTCTACAATGTGAATTGTGTAAAATGTTATTTCTCAATTGGGATTTTTGTCATGCTAACTATATATGAATAGGGTCTCCGTATCCTATATATAAAAATTGGCCATGAAAAGTCCACATCAGAGTCGATATTTCATAGGGCCTGGGTGGGACATTATCGTCGTCCACTGCCGTTGTTCACACCATCTAGAGCTCCATCTAAAGCCCCTCCTTGTTCGAGAGAAAACCCTAAAATTTCAGAGGCAAATCAACAACTTTGACAAGGCTGCTGGTTTGTGGCAGTGCATGATGGACATATCTTGACAACATCTAAGTGTCCACAATTCAATATATTTGTTCCGTGTTTGTAGCATTAAACTTATAAGCTCATCTGGCTTGAGAAGCGTTGGAAATTGGCCCACAATTGGCACTTAAACTCTAGGATAAGTGTTTCTTCAGATTCACGCATCAGTTAGGGAATTATATTAACTTCTCTTTGTTACTCTTGAATCAATGTAAATGTAAGGCGTGTTGAGTGATTTTTCACTCTAGCAACTTACCCAAGTATTCTGTCTTGAGCCATCCTGTTGGAGCTCATTGTGCAGAAGACAATAGAGTGTCTTATGAATTAATGAAAATTTTGAGCACATAAGTTTAGACTAAAAAGTTTAAATATAATTTGTGATTGATGTGTAATTTAAATCTTCATTCAATGATATGTGGTCTTCAATGCAAAAAGAAATGTGAACCTTTACAAGAAATTTTTCGCAATTCATCCGATCAGCTGTTTTTCTTTTGAAAGTAACAAACAATTCATTGGGAAATATATGCTACTTGTCATATATTTTCTAGAAATAGTCTGAAATGACTGTTTTCGTTGTAATCATGGGATTGAAAGGGTTTTGGCCTCAGGGAAAAAGCTTGAACAAGTTGGTTCGTGCTTCTAATATAATGTTAATTTAAATGCATGGAACAAAGCTACTCACTGCTGAATTACCTTGATTGTGTTGGTTGTGTCGTGTGAATTTTATATGCTTTTCTTGTATGCTCATAAATTTTCTCTAAATGGATAGAATCTGAGTGAAAGCCTGCAACTTGCAAGTCTAGCGTTTACTTGTTTTGACGTATTTTGGTTTACCACAATTTGCTGATTTCCATCTTTTATTCTGTCTGAGATTTTATTCTTTTGGACTTTTACTTCCAGTGTGTGAACAACGTGGAGCTGTGTCCGAAAGAGGGAATTTCACCATAGCGTTGTTGCTTTTCCATGCTTTTGGGGATGACATCTATTCTCTTCTTGGCGACAGATTCTCAATACTGTTCACTATCAACATGTTGAATGTTTCTAATATCCAACACTTCAGTTTTTGGTTAACAGCTATTCGATTAACGTCAGTTTTCAGTAGACAAATGGGTAACTATGGTTGCTATTTTCTGTTGGGGTTGGATTTGCAGATCAACAATGTACATGTCTCAATTTTGGATGCTTAGGCTTTTGGATTTACTCTCTATGGACATATTTCTAAAATATGAGCATTTCCACTTGTTTACGGGTTTCTAAATTTAAGAACCAATTAAGATTGCACCTGAGAGAATAACTCATGAATTTCTTAAATCTCATACCGCGTTCTAGGGCTTACAAAAAGTGAGTTAAGATTACCGAAAGTTCACACATTATTACACCAATAAAGATCTTATACATGGAGCTTTTAAAGAACAGATGAATGAACAAGTGAACAAGCTCACTTGAAATTGTGTCCTACATACATTATTGAAAAGTTAAGTGTAATTAGACATTTTTTATCCAATTTTTTATTTTAACAAGAACTAGTTTATTATTTAACTAGTTTATCTGAAATGGCATGTAAATTTTTTTATCCTGTTGAAAAAAACCAGGAAAGATTGCGTTCAAACAAAAAGCAACGTGTGGAGAACAAGGTTCTAAATTAGGTACCAAAAATGTGTGGAATGAAATAAAAATAATTTGACTTAATGTAAAAAGATATAGCTTGAAATCAGCGCAGTTCCGTTTGTGAATGCCGAAAGGCACCATATTGAAAGAAGCTCAAAACTCTTATATTTGCTACAAAAGAATTAATAAAGACATCTAATATATATCTCAAATTTTGACATATATAACTTTTAAAAAAAAGAATGATATATTCGCTAAAAAGAATTAAGCCACAAATCAAAAGAACGTCACTATCCCAATAGCTAATTGATGGGGTGATTCATTTAGATGAGAAAACCCACATGCATAGCCAACACTCCCACAACAGTTACAAGACCAACTATTAACGTTGTAGCACTACTAGTAGGAGCAACAGCTGGACCCTCAAACTCTGCTGGAGAAGGTGCTGGAGAAATTCTATGGAATGTGTGCTTTGGAGAAATCACAACCACAATCAACTTCTGCCCCTTCTCACAGTGCCCCTTTGCTCCACTGATGAAGTAGAATGGCCCAGGACGGTCTAGCTTCACCTTAGTGTTCCCATCACTGTACTCTTTGATGGGGTTGGAGCTGCTGCAACTACCATATTCCTCCCTTGTTACTTCCAACACTGAGTCCTTCCCACTCTCATATTTCCACACTGCAAAATATGCATACAAAAGGAGATGAAAATAGTATCAGAAAGGGTAAAATTTTCAGGCAATTGCAATACATTTTAACCTGTATATTTAAAAAACTGTGAATTTGATACCTCTTTGTTCCACTTAAGGACACTAAGTTGAGGAACTAAATCATTGGCTATTAAAAAAATAATGACCAAAATCACCATTTTCAAATTAAGATAACCTTTAACTATTTAACTATATTGAAGAAATGGTTGTGTTTGGGAGGTTACCAAGATAGTCGCCAACTCTGAAACGAGACTTTTCAGCCCATTGATTTAGGGAATCTACTTCAGAAGATGGAATCTTCCAGGCATCAATCTTGCCTCCAACTAATAGTTCCTTAGCTGCTGAGAATCCAAGGAGAAGGAAAAAGAACGAAAGGGAAGCAGAGACGGCTCTTGAGGAACAAGCCATGGTCTTTTTTTTTTCCTTTTTGAGAACTGAAAAGGGTGTTTGAAAGATTTTACCTTTCTTAGTCTCAGAAGCACGAAGTGGTGGTGTGAACTGGCGATTGTTAGGAGTGTTGTATTTATAGTGATGAAGAGGAGAGATACTAGCCGTTGGAGTTAGAACACAGCATCTGGGGGCCACTGTACTGAGTTTTCTGATACTGTGTGGGCTCTTGTAACGGTCAAGACAACGGTAAAGAAAACTGATATAATGAACGAATTATTCTGAAACTTAGGAATTCACTCTCAGCCTTTGACGCTGTCACCAAATTGCTCCCAATTTTAACAGGCAATTAGAGTAATGATATAATTAACATATTTTATTTCTCTCTACCGTTTTTTGTCAGTTTTATTACATTAATATTTTTTTTCTCTTCTATCTTCACTGTCTCGTGGGAATCTATAAATCATTTTTTGTAGAAATTATCTACAGTGATTTTAACATTAAATAAGTTAGGGTCAGAGACAATTAATACTAACCCAAAATTATTAATGTAATATCTAATTCATCCTATTTTATACCTTTACAGGTATTACGAAAGATAAATATAATATCATAATCAAGAAACTTTTTGATGCATTTATAATAGAATTAGGCGGAAGTAGGTGGTAAATAACTTTATCCAAATTCGAAGCTTGTAAAAGATATTAATAGTTAATCTTGACTCAATTATTCAACCAAATTTAATTTAAAATTTGAATTTAAAATTTTAATTAATTAAAAGTTTGAATTTGATTTATTAAAAGATATTAAAACTCGTTTATGACCTAATTTTGTTTTAATGAAAAAATAAAACTTAAATAATTTTCTGACTACATCAATATAAACTCATCAAATCATTTTAATACTAACAAACTTTTTTCTTAAAAATTCATATGTTCAAAACAGACGTAAAAAGTGAAAAAAGTGATAGTGATGTTTCTATTGTAAAATAGATATAATGGAATATTTCCTTCTATTGAGATGACTGCTCTAGTAATATAACATCTGCCACATAAAAGGCCGATTGACAAGACAGACGAACCAACCTAAAATCTTTTGTATTAAAACGTGAATCCTAATTCGACAAAGGCAATTAAAATATAATGAAGCAAAAAAAATCATTGTCGACACAGTTCAAAATTGTATAGAATAGGTTACATCTGAACATGCTAGTATCTGAATATCAAAATCCTTACACAAACTTTCTTCATTCTTTAAGAAGTATAGTAGATTGGTCCAAACCGCTGACTGCTATATTAATCAATTTTGACTGAGGAGTAGATGAGCCTAGTGAACCAAAAGCATGCATAAAATCCGATAGTGCCGGTCACCACAAAAAATGCATAAGAAGCTATAAGCATGTACCCAAAGTAAAATATCGCAGATACCAACTTTGTGATTTCAAGCTTGGTGAAGAAGTAGAAAGTTGCATAAAGAAAGAGGTAAAGTGCAGAGGAACCAGAGGTAAGATATGAACGCCACCACCACAAGTAATCCTCACTGCACAACTGGAAGTAGCAGAGCACAATGGTTATTTCAGCACAAGTCACAATGAGGATGATGAAGACCAAAAAGAGGAATCCGAAGATGTAGTAAAACTGATTCAACCAGATTGATGTGAGGATGAAGAATAGCTCAATGAAAACAGCTCCAAACGGGAGTATTCCACCAATCAAAACTGAGAAAACAGGGTTCATGTACCAAGCCTGCTCAGGGATCTGCCTGGGGATCTTGTTCGTTTTCACAGGATTCTCAATTGCAGGCTTCTTGAATCCGACATAGCTACCCACAAAAACAAGTGGAACCGAGATCCCAAACCATAAAAAGATCAGAGCAAACATTGTACCAAATGGCACAGCTCCGGATGATTTTTGGCCCCATATGAGAGCATTTAAAACGAAGAAAATGGCAGAGACAATGGCAGGGAACATGGTTGCAGTCCTGAGGGCAACTTTTTTCCACTCCGATCCTTTGAACATCTTGTACAAGCGAGTTGATGAGTAACCAGCAAATATTCCCATGAAAACCCAAAGCAAGAGCATGGCTGTCATCAGTCCACCTCGGTTTGAAGGTGAAAGGAACCCAAGGACAGCAAACATCATGGTTACCAGCATCATGCCAAAAAACTGAACACCAGTTCCAACATAAACACACAGCAAATCTGAGTTGTTAGGGGGCCTAAATACATCACCATGGACAAGCTTCCAACCAGTCTCCTCCTGGGCTTCTTCTTGGGTCTCAAGCTCATTATATTTCGCAATGTCACGGTACAGTGTACGCAGCATTATCATTGCCACCATCCCCGAAAGGAAGAGAACAATCATCAATGAGTTAACAATTGAGAACCAGTGGATTTGATCATCATTCATTAGCAAATAGGCATCCCATCTTGATGCCCACTTCACATCACTCTCCTGTACATGCCAGCCAGGTAATAAAAGATAATAAGAAATACAGCCCACAATCACATTTCTTTTCATCATATAACAACAAAGGGAGGATCTTAAGAATCCAACTAGAAGGACGAAGATTTATCATGATGTGAAAAATAATAAACATGCCCATTAGTGCAAGTGGATTTTAAACTTTTTATGTTTTCTCCCTAGCTATAAACCAGCTTCTCCGCTTAAACCATATGCCTTAACTTCTTAGCTCATGCCAATAACCACATTACACCATGAAGTAAACATGTGAAAATATATCATCTCCTTTAACTCACCTGGAATTCAACATCATAGGTGAAGATAATTTCCTTGCCCTCTTCAACCTCTTGGGGAGAGTTGGAGTTGACAACTGTGTTTTTAGCATGAGGGTCACAGGTTGTCAAACGAGTTGTTTTTCCTTCCCATTTACCTTCGTATTCATGTTTAACACTGCAGATCAACACCCGGTTATGAAAAGTCACCACTAATATCACAAAAGAATGAACCAATCAAAAGGAAAACCCAATGCATGCGACTCCTACATTTGTGGAATTAAATAGAATAAATTAATATGACAGCACAAAAATAATGACCTGAATGGCTTAACCTCAAAGCCCACAATTCTAGCAGATTCAGTTATCACATCTTTATGGTACTTGACAATAAATGCCAAATGATTGTGAATAAAATACTTCTCCTCCTTGCTCTGCACATTTAGACAAAATAAGAAAAAAATGCTAATTGGCATTCATAACAATAGTCAAAGTGCTATTTAAATAATGAGCATACCCCACTGTACTGCCCTTTGAGTCCAACATGGAAACCAAGCTGATAAACAGTAGAATCCTGATCATTTCGTTTCAAGGGAACAACTAGAGGAAGGTTATCAAGAATCCTGTGCATGAAACAGCGCTACTGTAAGAAACAAGGCTATCACATAGTAGAATACTTGCTGAAAATAATAGAACAACTATTCGCATATCATACATGTTCACCCGATACTCGTCACTGATCTTCTCTTTGAAATCCTTGGCAGTTTTAGCATCAAGTTTAATATTACACACAATATTGCACATTTGTGGCTCACGCATTTTAAACTGCAAAATATCAATGGGTCAGAAAATAGTTCATGACCATAACAAAATTAGGGTAACTCATAAAATTTTCAAAAATAAGAAAAAAATCAGCTCGGAAATAAATGTCTAGTTAACCACTCAGAGTCAATAAATGATTACTCGTAGTCGTAACAAATAATTGTGAACATGGTCAGAAAATTCAGTATTTAATTACTTAATTGTTCCTAAATTGAAAACATATCACCAAGAATTCATTCATTGTCATTGTCACAAAAATTAAACTGTCGAGAGTAAACACGTAATACTGACCACATAAAGAGAATTTTCAATCCGGTCACCACGAAGCACTTCTCCAAGATTTTCGGCACTGTCCTGAATTTTTGGTGGGGAGCAGTAAGGAAGCGAATAATATGAATATGGAAGCTGGGTCTTTGTTGACGTTAATTTATTTACTTTCACTTGCAATTCATCTCCCTGCAGAAAATAAATATGTAACAAGTCATTTAAGGCCTTGAGAAACAGATCCATAATGAATTCTAAATACTACATAGGTCGTCTAAAGACAATTGTGAATAAAGGCCTTGAGAAGTAGATCCATAATGAACTCTAAATACTCCTCATCTAGTCCACCTTACAAGCAAGACAATTCTTTTGAAGGGGAATACACAGTAGTCAAATAAACTTTTCCATCCTTTATAAGTACCATTATAGTTGCTAACAAGATAGCAAAGTGATACTAAGACAGAACTTCAACTATGCAAAACAATCTAACGACATATGCTTTATAATTAAAAACAACTGAAATCCTGGAAGGAGGGTAAGACTAGAGGTAAAGGCATATGTCATACGTTCGAATGATAGAAGGCAAAACCTAAGAGACAACAGTTAGTATCCTTTTTCTGTAAAGCTCTAACCGTTAACATCAAATAGTATCACTGCCAAATATCTGGAAAATAAATCCCAATACAAAGAGGTGCAAAGAAGTAAAAGGTAAGTACTGCAGCAATTCACATCTACAAAAAAAATCCTATTCTCCAAAATCCTTTAAAGTTCCACATACAACAAAACCAACATCCATCTCTAGTTAGCTGTAGAGCATTAAAACAGCCATCGTAAGATCGATTCATCAACGAAGACAAACCTTGCAATTATAACCAAACTGGAACCGATAAACCCAGTATAATAGAAATCAGACCTTTATTCTAGCAATAGATACACAAACACATTCAGAGTTACGAAGTGAAAGTCCTTCATCGAAGCGATCTAAACTACACATTCTATATTACTTACCACACACTTCCAGCTCCTGTTTCGAGTTTCAACAAAACAGTAACAATTTCACAACAAAAAACCTAATATCGATCACAATATAAATCCAATAAAACTCAGATCTCGAGATTCAAACACACGGATCAAAAAGCGAGGAAATAACCAATAGACGTGTTAGGAGAAACCAAAGGTTACCTTCTGGAAGTCCTGTGGAGCGACACCAGGGAGGTAGAAGCAGTGAGCGCCATGGATGAGAAGCAGAAGAACCGCAGAGAAGGCGAGAGATCTCCAAAACGCCATGGCGTTCGAGATCCAGATCTGGAATCCCTTTTTCACGCGCTTCGACTTCAAGAAGAAGCGTAGTCACGACCACAGAGAGAGGGCTCAAGGTGAGGGCTCAAGGTGCTGAATCTGTTTTTCTCCGGTTACAATTAGGTACAGTTACTGCATTCTACTTATATATGATCTTGTCCCTTTGGTGCCTCTAGTTGAATCTGACCCAACGCGTTTTGATATTTTTCTATTTTCTCTATGGACTCCAGGGCACAATGGGAATTCTAAAATAATTAATTAACCTAACTTCTTCCTTTATATGTAAGACTACACAAATCAGATCTGAGATTTTGCAAGAACATTCATCACTCTTCTAATTTACTTTTCTATTAAAAAAATCATAACAAGTAAATCGTTTTAATACCTTTGAATTAATTATTCTTTTCCGAATACTTTATTACAGAAATATAAATATTACAAAATTAAAAACTTAACCAAAAATTTCTAAACAGCTCAGGGCCTATTGGTTAATATAATCATATTTTAAATATATCTTCATATTTTGTATGGTGTGAAATTTTGGTCATTGAATTCTTTTTTATTGTGCATTTAGTTCTTCAATATATGCTTTTTACCAGAAATGTTGGTCCGTTGTTAATCTGTAGACAGTTTTTAAACAATAATTAATTACCAACATAATATGTAACACAAATATATTAACATAGTAAATGACGTAATTAATAATTTAAAACATAGTTGAACCAGTGACACTAAGGTGTGTGTTGGCATGATATTACAGGCTGGAAATTAAAATTGCATATTTAATTTTGTCTTTTCTTTATTTTATTTCTCTCTTTATTAAAAATCTTAAAAAAATTGTTTGTAAATAAATAAATGAAAATAACAAAAATGGAGAAAACAAATTAGCACACAAATGGACAACTTGGCAAAAGAAACAAAAAAGATAGCATGTCATCATTGAACACTTTACCTACATAAATAACAATATCAGAACATATAAAATATAAAAAATAGTCCTTTATGAAAAATTATATGACTTCACCTTCAATTAATCATGGACATTCGAGATTGAACCTGAAGCCAACATCAAGTGACGTAATCCTATCATGTAGAAACTCAACTACAAAACACAAGTCTCATTCTATTCACTACCCAACATAAACATTATTTCTATCATCACAAAATAGTTATGTTTTCTTTGGAGAACCAGCAAACCCATAATAACACATCAATTTATTATGAGTTTCACATCAAATAATACTAAGTCATGTACATGTGTATCACATAGTTTTCCTTAAAAATATACATGTCTATTGTTATTTTTTTCATATATAT
>Ga0123340_1004693_pt1 | contig 12997 bp, 9 predicted proteins | sample SirMexnodulemix_FD_89961 | JGI IMG/M metagenome (GOLD analysis project Ga0123340, IMG submission 89961) | Root nodule microbial communities of legume samples collected from Mexico - Siratro Mexico nodule mix | ecosystem: Host-associated > Plants > Roots > Nodule | place: Mexico: Nepantla... | reverse complement strand
TTATTAAAGAAACAATTATTAAAAAATGTTTGTCTTAAATCAATTATAGTTCAGTTATAGATTCTGAAAACAGTTTATACAGTGAACTAGTCAATTAAACAGTGATCAAGAAGGAGAAAGAAGATTCAAGAACACAAAGGTTTTTATACTGGTTCACCCACCAAACGGGCTACGTCCAGTCCCTCACACACAGTAAGGATTTCACTAAAACAAATGATCAACTGATCAAGTTTACAACACTTGCCCACGGCAAGACAACACTGCACTCGCAGCAACCACTGCTGAACCTATAGCAGACCAAGAAACCACACAGAGTCCACTGTGCATCTCAAGAACTCCCTTGCTGAAATCCACAGCAAGTCATAGTTATACAGAATCCATTATATAACCCAGAAACGTCTCATTGGAACCCGCAGTAGATCACTGCTGAACCCACAGCAGAACAAGAAACCACACAGAAACTCACTGTGTGTTTCAAGAACACCCTTGCTGAAACCCACAGCAAGTCACAGTTATACAGAACCCACTGTATAACCCAGAACCGCCTCACAGTGCAACTCACAGTAAGCGAACCACCAGTACAGTCCCACTGTACCACGAATTACACCCCAGTAATTCAAGAACGTAGTAGCAGTTTTTAATATAGATGAAGAACACAGTCACAGCAATACAAGCACTTCTATACAAAGATTTACGAAAGTAATAAAGAAAGAGTATAGAAGGCTTAGTCTAATGATCAAATTATTGAAGAAACTGTTGCAGTTCAAGAAAACAGTTCTTGTTGACAAAGGTTGATTGATCTTGATCACTAGACTCAAGGGCGCTTTTGCTCTCTTTGAAATCTCAAAAATGTTCGTGTTCAGAAAATGTTTAGAATGATTTTCGTCACTTTCAAAAATTTCGCGCCAGTTATTTATAGACAACTGTCATTTAAAAATTCAGTCGATTAATTTTTCAAATAGTCGACTGTTTTTCTCCAGTTAGTTAAAACAGTTGTTCAAAACGCAAGTTTTGATTTTAATGATTTCTCAAAACTTTTGTTAATACAGAAAATGCTTGTGGAGCTTATCATTGATTAAGATTGCAAGCATCACTGATTAGACCTCAAAGTTATCCCACAACACACACTCCTAAGTTCTAGACCAAGTCTTCAATCTTCATGAACTCTTCATGCATTCCACATATGCTCATAAGGTCTTGAACATCTTCACTTGGTTGGCTTCATCAAATCATCATAGTAGTCCACTGGTGCTAACAAAAGTGTTTTTTCCACTAGTTTTAATAAGAAATATAAGTACAATATTTAATATAATACTATTCGTTTATAATATATTGGTAACGATATACGATACAAATAAATAGATTAATTTAGGATTGATTTTTGTTATAGGTCTAACAACAATTGAACGTGGAAGAATTCTGTAGAGTCGATCTAACAAAATTTGGATAGACGCTTTCTAAGATTTTATCTTTGTTCATAGTTTGAGTAACTCGGGTCCGATATGATCAGTGAACAATGGTTATATTATTATAAATAAATCTCGACTAGTGTGATGCTCTTGTGAGTGTAAGATGCTCATGGCTTCAAATTTTTTTTACTAATCCCAAATGTTCCTGCACTAGACGTGCAACGACCGATTTGATGATGGTCAAACCAAGAGATGATTCACATGTAAAAGACTCTCCGACACTCAAGTTAGTAAACGTGTGACTAAAAGTGTTTGAAAATGTATGAGTAAATGTATAGTGAGATAGATGATATTTCTTGTAAACGTCATATTTATAGGACTTTGTCATTAAACCTTATAATTACTCATCATGATTTTGTATGTTTAGAATCACAAATTACAATGTTGTAATCAATGAAAATGAATCAGAATCAATTAGAATCATATTATTAACTGCTAGTTAATAGTGGGCTGGGCCATAATAGATTCGGTTGAATCTGGCCTTATTATTGGGTAGGTACATAAGCCCTCTGAGGTTGTGGTTCTAACAGGTGAATCGTGTTCATGACCAAGGTGAAGTTGTCTTGGCTTGCATTTTTTGTTTGGATAAGGCATTCTCTGTTTGGAGCTTACAAGCCTATGTGGATCACATATCGAGACTCGGTAGTAGAAGTAAATCATTGTTTTTGACATGAATTAAATGGAATACAGAGGAAAAGACATTATGTGACATTGGCAAAGTGCCTATTTTTCTTCTGTCAGATTTCCACCATGTAGCCCTAGCGTACGTGGTTGCTTGTGGTGCAGTTGGATCTACCACCCGTAACATTTACATTTCTCAAATCAAAGTTTCTACCTTTTATCCATTACATTTCAGTCTCTGCTTATCTTATTTGCTTCTTGGTGCTCTAGCTACTACATTTGCCTTTTGCTCATGGATTATGTTTTAGTTATGCTCATGGCTTCTCCCTCCTCTTTTTCTGATTCTTCTGATGATGGTAGAACTATTTTTGATCGAGAGATTACACCTATTGGAGAGACAAGTTCCTCTAAACTGATTGAATCCTTGTTTAATGAAGGAGAACATACAAAGGGAACTTCCTCTCCGTCCCACGCTAGTGGTTCTCATAACCATCGTTCAAACTCCAGTTGCTGCTTCTGTAATGGTACTAACCCCTTCTCGAAAAAAAGGAAAACTCAAAACCTATAACCCTCAAAACCTAAAACCTAAACCCTAAACTCAAAACCTAGAATCTTGAAATGCCCTGAAAAGAACTAGGAAAGACAAATATCTTCCTATCTCTGATCCTGAATATTCCTGGGTTTCTGGAGAGGTAGCGACTTTTATTTTTGAGTATAATACTAAGAAGAAAGTGAATGAGTTTGTAGCTAACTTTAGCATCTGTGACGAGCTAGTTGCCTGTAGCCAAACATCGTAGGCCAGACGAAAGATTGTACATGAACACTATTAGGTCCGGTCAGACGCAGAGATTTCCTGACCGAGTTGATGATGGTCAAACCAAGAGATGATCTACCTGCAAAAGACTCTCCCACACTCAAGTCAGTAAGAGTGTGATTAAAGGTGTTTGAAAATGTATGAGTAAGTGTATAGTGAGATCGATGATACTTCCTGTAAACCTATGTCATATTTATAGGACCTTATCATTAAACCTTATAATTACTCATGATGATTTTGTACATTTAGAATCACGAACTACTATCATTATATCATTAGTAAGTTCCTAAGAGTACATAATTCCATTATGTCTCTTGTTGTCATGGTCAATTTGTTAGTACCAGTGGGTTGCTGTGATGATTTGATGAAGCCAACCAAGTGAAGAAGTTCAAGACCTTATGATCATATGTGGAATGCATGAAGATTTCATGAAGATTGAAGAACTTGGTCTAGAATATAGGAGTGTGTGTTGTGGGGTAAGTTTTAGTTCAAATCATTGATGCATGCAATCTTAATCAATGATAATCTCCATAAGTATTTTCTGAATTAATAAAAGATTTGAGAAATCACTAAAATCAGAAATTACATTTTGATTAATTGTTTTAACTAACTCGAGAAAAATAATCGACTGTTTGCCAAAACAATCGATTGAAATTTTAAGACAGTTGTTATAAATATTTGGCGCGGTTTTTGAAAAAATACGAGACACGAAATTGAAACATTCTAAACATTTTCTGAGCAAGAACATTTGAGTTTTCAAAGAGAGCAAAAGCGCCTTCGTGTCTAGTGATCAAGATCAATCAACGTTTTCATCAAGAACTGTTTTCTCGAACTGCTACTGGAGCTTTGATTTGACTGAGACAGTTTCTTCACTTATTTGATCATCAGACTAAGCCTTCTATACCCTTTCTTTATTACTTTTGTAATCTGTTGTATATAAGTTCTTGTATTGCTGAGACTGTGATATTTCTTTCACTGTATTGAAGGTTATTCTATTGTGAGTTATGTGGGTTGGTAATTATGTTCTATACAGTGGGTTCTGTACAGGTTGTAACTTGTTGAGGGGATCAACAAGGGGTGTTATGGAATATACAGTAGAGTCTGTATAGTTCTGGGTTCTGTTGTAGGTTCAACAGGTTGTTTGTTGCGGGGAGCAGTGTTTACTTCTGGGGAGCAAGTTGTTGCTTTTAATCAGTGAACCATTATAAACTTGAAGTTGATCTAATTATTTGATTTCTTGATTCAATTCTTCAAGAACTGCTTTTACAGTATACTGTGCATTCAAGATCTGTTTTTTGGTTACAGTTTATTGTATCTGGTTTATTGATATTGTGTTGAAACTGTTTTTAAACCTTTGTTGTTTGCTTTACATATCATCTGGAGTAGTTTCCATAAATATTATTCATTCTCCAAACAGTTTGCGAAAAGTTTTCAAGTGTTCAATTCACCCCCCACTTGAACTCGGCCAAAACATATTTTACACAATTTTCATGAATTCCCTAGGTTTCTATTCCTTGCACATAAACTATTTGCTGAAATGCACTGTGATATTAAAAAAAGAAATACTACAAGCAAATGAGATCATATATTAACCTGAAATTTTGTGTGAAGATAGCTTAATATGTCTATAATGTACTGTTAAAAATGTGCATTCAAAAGAAAAGTACAGAAAAAATGATAAATGTCAAAAGCCTGAATGTCAGTGCCTGAAAATATCCTGATGACACTAATAATTTGCTCTCTGTAAACAAAATTACTGCACCTTATACAATGACTGTTTTGTGCTCAATTTTTGTGTGATAATATTAAAATATTTTCAGAATATGTGGTAAAAATTTTGAGCTCACATACGCTCTAGATTAGTCACAATAAATTGTTTAATGAAGCCTGTCAAGAGCTTAAGCGCCAAAGAAAACAGAGTAAAATGTGAAATAGAAGGCTCTCGATTCTGATTTTTTTAGAAGGATTCCAATGCCATTTTGTTCCAAATTTTTGCGAGGAGTTTCTGTATGATGTTGAGCACTTATGGTTAAAATTTCATGGCAAAATACATTGTAACTCATGCAGAATAATTCAAACAACAAGCACAACCAGAATTCTAGTTTTATTTTCAGTTTTTGTAATCTACTCTAGAACTTTTCATTAAGAATTCTGTTTGAGTGCCTATTTTCATTCACTACCTTAAACTTTTGTTCAATTTTTCAACATTCGTTGAGTTTGTCATCAATTAATAAATTGAGTTTAGCTTCCCAAAGTTTTGAGCTTTTATTGCTTTACATTCTTTGACCTCTTGAGTGAATTGGACATTGGAAAAGAGTATTTGTGAATGAGTTGGAACTAATTTGCCAAGTGGATTTTTTCAGAGTTCAACATCTCAAGAGAATCTCATAAAGGAACAAGCCTCCCAAATGCAGCTGAAGTGAGAGACAAAATACTTGGAAAGTTAGAGTGATACACTTGAAAGGACGAGTTGACAAGTCTTAAGGAATAAAAAATATCAAACATTTGTATCATAATGACTTGTCACGGAATTTAGTGTTAATTTTATTTGGAATTTCTTTTGCTTGTTTTATGCTTGGGAAATATGCCATTGAAGCAATCCCAAGAGTAAACATTGTAATAGTCAAAGCGTGTAGTCATGGAAGTGTGTCAAGGGGCTTTAAGTGTCACTTGCACTTTCACTTAGGAAATTCGTCTGGTTAGTTTCTTTTACTTACATTCTTGCAACCTTCTTTTGTTATTTTCTTTATTAGGTCTCCATGGCAATTAGGATTTCATTTTCTCATGTTCATTAGATTGACCTTCCTCTTCTTTAGGATTTCACATGCACAAACTGGGAAAAATGTTTTGAAGTTTTCTATTAAGAGATGTTTCGGAAGATGATTGAGGAAAACACTATCTAGGAAAGACTCGGTACTTAAGTTATCCAAGTGACGCACCTCTCTTTCCTAGGAATCTACTCAGAAAACTTTCATTAATATTTTTTTGCAGAGAATTTCACCCAAAAGTTAAACATCTTTTTCTGAAAACATTTTATCACTCACAATTTTGAAAAATTTATTTTAAAAGTATTTGTGAAAATCTTTTCTAGATGAAAAATGAGTTATCAGTTTTATGTGTATGAGAGTGTTACAGATAATCATAAAAGGATTAAGCCTAAAAGTCATTTCCATCCTACAAAGCTCGAGATAAACCTCCCTTCTTTTTATGGACACAAAAATGATAAGCAATATATAGAATGGGAGATGAAGGTTGAGAAAATTTTTTACTGCCACCAAGTGGATGAATTTTAGCAAATTTTCCATGGCTGTGTTAAGGTTTTAAGAATATGCCAAGTTGTGGTGGAAACAAAGGAAAAATGATGATATGCGATTAGAAATTTTGAATTGGAGTGAGTTAAAGGCAGGTATGAGAAGAAAATTTGTTTCGCCTTCATATTTGAAAAAGAGAGAATATGAGAAGAAGAAGATAGAAAGAATAAAAAACTAAAAAAACGTCTAGCTCACTTAAATCACGAACTTAAAGAGATAGAACTTAGAGAAGAAAAATTAAATGAAAAGATTCAAAATGAAAAAGAGAGAATAAAAAGAGAGGAAAGAAAGAAGAGATAGGAAAGAACAAGAAAGGCAAGACAAATGTTTATCTGGAGTTGAACTAGACATTGATATAAAATCCTCTCCTTTAGAACCATCTTATGAGAAGTTGGGTGAACCTTTGTCTGGAGTTGAATCAGATGTTGACTCTTCTTCCACAAAAAAATCTCGTGAGGAGTTAGTTGAAGGGAAACCTTTGTCTAGGGACATTGACACAAACTCCTCTTCCATAGAAAAATCTAGTGAGGATATATTTGTAGAACAATCTTTGTCTGAGGTTGAGCTAGACATTGGCACGAAAACATCACTCATAGAAAAAACCTTATGAGTTACTTGAAATTAAACAGGAAGATCAAAATATTAGGCAAACTCATAGGGTAGAAAACCATTCAAAAATTAAAAATAAAAGTACCCTTCAGATCAATTATCCATGTTTACCATAAGGTATAGGGTACATTAACCAGGGAAGGCATGTTCTTTTTACTTTCATTTTTAAATGTTATGAGAAAATGCCATATGTTTTACTATTTTCATATTTTTATAGGATGGTTTTTTTATCATGGACAAAATCATGAATAAATCAACAATAATATGGTTGTTGTTCGTAACACATTGAAATATTTGAGGACATATCCCTTTCAAAAGGGAGGAGATGATAGAATACACCCCAACCACCTTACTCAAAGAATAAAGAGGACAAAGAGTCAAAAGGTAGATCAAGAGCTTTCTAGAAGATTGGGCCCATTTGAGCTTGTTTGGGCTATCAACCAACTTCTCAGGCTCGAGTGCAACCATGCAGAGATCACTTTAGAGAACATGGAGCATAAAGAAAAAGTCCTCTAAATTGTATAAATTGTTTAGAATAGTTTAAAATAAGTTGGGTCTTGTATTTGGGCCAAGTAGAATATATTTGGGTCTTGTATTTTGGGCCAGGTAGTGTAAGATGTTGGGCTTTGAAGCCCATAAATAATGTTGACGGTCTAAGTTAGGGTATGGAGGAAGTTTTTTCCTTGTGCCACTTGTCATCACCTTGTGAGAGCCTTGGAGAGCAAGCTAGGGTTGAGAAGCTTGTCATAGAAGCCAAGGTTAGAGAGGTTGCTCTAGAAGCTAGAGAGGAATGCAGCTTATAAATAGGAGTGCATAGTGTTGTAAATTTTAAGCTTGATTTGAACTAGTGTTATGTTGTTGAAATTTTCCAGCACATTTGGTTCTTAAGCTTCATTTTTGTTACCTTCTTTTAGAAGACTAGCTTAGAAATTCCATTGGAAATTGGCCTCACCTCTTCCACTTACATTGTTCTATCACTTTCACTCTACCTCAACATGTCATTGCTTCCATTTCCATGAAGTTTCTGTTGATTATAATTACTCCATTTTCATCCACGTTGCACTGCATTGTTGCAACTATTGTTTACTCCATTTTCCATGGCTTAATTGGATTGAAAACAACTGCACACAACAAGGTTTCCATCTGCAGTAGTTGTGATTTTCTAATTTAACTATATTGCACTCAATTTTCTATATTGTGACTGATATGATTTTCATAAACTATTGTTGATAGTGAAAACTTAGCATTTTCTTGATCATTTTGCACAATTGTATAAATATGATAAAAATAATTTGTTAATTATATGATTTATTTAACCAATTTTTTGTGATGTTCATTTGCTGAAAAACAATTTAATTAACTAATTGTTCTAGAAGAATATGAGAGATCTAAATTCGTTGTTTTGTAAATTTAATTGAATACTTTTTCTGATTGAATTTTTGACAAAGAAAACTGAACTGATTGTTTGTTCAATTGAAAAGATTGATTTTCTATGTGTTGTATTGACTAAAATTTCAATTGATTATTTTTCTACTATGTTGCTACTGAACCAAGAATAAACTGTTTCAATTGAGAAAATTCATTCTTTCATTCAACATTTTAAACAATATTTGGAAAATTTTTGTAAGTTCAATTCACCCCTTTCTTGAACTCAGACTAAAACTCTTTTCAATTGGTATAAGAGATGGTGCTTGGAAGTTAATCATGTTTTTATCCTATGGCTGAGTGTGCCTATGACTGTTGTGGATTGTATAGCTGTAGAAAAACCTTTGAATGAACTGACTGATGTTGAGAATGAGGAAAATTAGGAAGAATAAATGAGTGGAGAGCAGTTTTAAAACTGTCATTTTATTTTATTTATACATACACACGCACACACACACACACACACACACACACACATATATATATATATATATTCATTTTTTACTTTTCTTGTTTTTTCTCTTTTTTTTTTTATTTTGATTATTTTCATTTTTTTAAGTATCATTTTTTTGGTTAATTTTAATTTTACTGAAAAAACATTGCATTTATACTTCTATTTTTATTTTAATTGTAGACACACATCTTTTAGTTTCATTTACCTTGACGAAATCGGGTGTTGACAGTTAAAAACAATACATGTGTTGAAGGCTCAATATGTGAGGCATATATGGTGCAAGAGACATCTCATTCATTTACACTTATGACTATATTTGATTTCCTATTGTCATTCATTTAGGTCCATGGTAGGAACAATATGGTTCATAGTCAACTTTTTGCATGAGTTAGAATGGGGTCTAAGGAAACAAAGTTCTTACTTGGCCTATTTATTTTATCAATGGTTTCAAGTTTCATACAAAAGAATGGAGTATTAGAAAGCAAACAATCAATTATAGAGTTTGTGTTAAGAATGAGCATAGTGGAGATGAAGAAACTTATTATTATTGTATCATTAAAGAGATTATGCAACTTAAATACGTAGGAGAACTAAGAAAACAATTATTTTTATTCAACTGCCAATAGTTTGATTTTGAAAGGAATTATGGTGTAAAAGTTCATAAGGAATATGATATTGTGGAGGTTCATCATCATAAAAGATATTTGAATTATGAGCCTTTCATACTTGCAGCAAATGCAATTCAGGTATAGTATATGCCTTATCCTTGAAAAATTATGGAAAATGTAGATTGGTGGGTTGTCAAACAATAGCAAGAAGTATGGTTGATGATCAATATACACTAGATGTTCTATATATCAAGATGGTCTTTGTAATAATAAATACGTGTCAAATGATGAGCTACTTGGTCAACTAAGAGATGAAGAAGGTGGATATGAAGTAGTAGACAATGATGTACAAAATCACAGTGAACATAATCAACGTGACATGGAAGATGACACACAACTCATCGAGAAAGAGTATGAAGAGCAAAGTGATTTTAATGATGAATATATATCTAATGATGATGACTTTAATATCAGTGATGATCATGAATTTTATGAGCAAGATGATGATGATGAAGAATGATCTTTGTATTTTAGTTTTGGTGACTCTTTAATAAATGTAAGCAAATATGTTATTGTCTTAATCAACATGTGCTTTTATTACGTCACAAACATTTTAATGACATTGTCTTTACCATGATTTACTTTTATATATATATGCAATTTGTTTTTAACATTTTTCTTGTCCTACATATAGATGTTTTAAAAAAAATCAAAGAAAACTAATTTTGAGAAGTCGTTTATTAAAGCACCAACTAAATCAGTTACCAAGAATTAACACATATGTTAGTTTTACTCCTTTAGTTAGAGGTCATTTTGTTAAAACCCCTTTAGTTAGACAACATGTTGGACCTACTTCATGACATTGAACAAGTTCTATTGGACCACACTTTCATTCAACTATTTTTAGACCACAGTTTGACTCTACTGCACATGTTGGTTCTTGGTTCTACGCCACCAATGAGACTAAATGTAAGTACTCCACCTCTGGGAGCACATGCTACTACACCACTTGAAGCATTAGATGCTACTCCACCTAGTACTTTACCACAAAGTCTTCAAGGATCTAACCCTCGATCACAAGAAACATTCGCTTCTGAGGATGATCAAAATGTATCAGATGTCCAAAGCACTAGTGATAAACCTGTTTTGACAATTGATGGTTACAAGTAAATTGCATAAATTTCAACAATGGTAATTTTTCCCCAAATTTTATATATAACATATCTTTATAACTACATTTTTGTGTAGATTCTTACATTCATACTTTGCAGGAAATGCCATTGGTGATATCTTGAAAAGTCACTGTACTAAATCATGGCCATCGTGGAAAAAGGTGCCAAAATTAAAAGAGACATGTAGTTCATAGAGTTCATGGTATGTGTGAGTGTATATTAGTTTTTAACCTTAAAACTAATTGTAAAATTTTGGTTTTGGTATAGTTCTAACTTGTTTTATTTCGCTATAGAGAAAATATACTATTTTTCCACCTAACCGTAGGCAGGCAAGAAGGAACATTGAAATGTGAGGTGCAAACATATTGAAAATTCACTAAATAAAGCTCACAATATAATGAAGAAGCCAAATTGGTTTGCCGAAGATATATGGGATAATTTATGCAAACATTTGGGACCAAAACCATTCAAAGTAAAAAGTTTAATCGCAAAAGCGAATAAACCTTCTGATTGTCAAGGATTTAGAGTTTCACTCTATACTGCTGGCTCTATTAGCATTTCTCAACATAAAGAAATTTTGGTAACTTTTTTGTGCTTTGCACTTTTGAGAATCTAGTAAGCTATTACAACTCTATATTTTAGAAAACTTAGATAATTTGATATTCATGGTCATACTAGTCCTTAGTTAATTTATTCATTGGAATCCTACACACTATCCATGTAGTATTGTAGTACTTTAATTTTTTTTTTCTTATCTATTCTAGTGTTATAGTAGTTGGTGGTTTGTTTACTCATGTTCATGTTAAACTTCTATATGTCGTTGTTGGCATGGAAAATTTAACGTTATCTTGTATGTGTGGATTATGAAAACTTCTAGGAATTTAGTTTGTTGATAGCATACACAAAATTAGTTAATTCCAATTTGGTTGTATGTTAACATGTTGTCAAACTCAGTCCATTAGTAAAATCTATAAGTAAATATATGTTTAGTTTATATTTATGATTTAATATTCTTTATTCCATTCATATATAACTCGAGGAACTTTTTTGTTTTATGGTACATATTTTCATTTATAAATTAGTATTTTTGTTCACCTTATCTTAGACAACTTTCATACGCATCAAAGTTGTTCCACCATACACACTAATGGAAGAAGGATAAAACATTGGTGGATCAAAGATCAATACAAGTGGATGTAAGTCACAAATAAATATGACATGTCAATTTTTCCAACATTAGTGTATTTTTTGTATTTTTTTCTAATGTATTACCAATTTTATTTTAATGTTCATAGGAAGAGTTTACCCATGCATGGGAAGAAGCATCCCAATCAGTATCTATTATAGGAGTGTCTCCACCTGATGAATTACAAATTTGGTGTAAAGTTGCTAGAATTAACAAAGGCAAGCAAGGTGTATGGACTTAGTTGCATCTTAGTTGTTTAACATTATTATAAACTTTTTTGGATGTTTGACTTTAAGGAAAAATATTTATTCCAAATTTGATCTTTTTATTACTATTGTATTGTTTACATTGGAGCTTATCGAATCTTAATTATGTAACATCATTATAAACTTTTTTTACATGATTTGACTTAAAGCAAAAAAGTATTTGTCAAATTTGTGTTATTATGATAGAATTGTATGAATTATCATAATATTACATTTATCAAGTTTATATTTTTCAAAAAGAAAAATTTAAAATTGAAAAAAAAAAACATCAGTGGTCGATTTAGTAATCAATAAAATCATCATTGATTCAGATACAGATTCGATCACTAATTTAGTCACACATACAGTCACAAATTCAATCACTAATTTTGTAATTGGTTCGGTCACCATACATGAATGACGAACAAAATATTGACTAATGTTGTATGGTCACTAAGAGAAAAGGGTGTTGATGTTAACCCTAAGCTTTTATAGGCATGCAGTATTAGTGGAGTTTCTTGGTTAGGGACCTAAGAATTCATAATAATCCCTAAATTTGATATTGGAATGAATTTAGGATTGTCTTAAAAATGACATGTGCCCTTATGCTATGATAGCGAGTAAACGGATGAACTCCATTGAATCCAACAAAGAAACATGAACGTGGAAGATTATAAACAACACATGGAACTACTCATGTTGAGGATGGGGATCAGGAAAGAATCATGCATAACCATTGTTAAGATCCAAAGTGGTTTTAACCTAGAGACCAATGATAGAGTTGAATTATTACCCTATAATGATCTAAATGAACTAGTTCAACTTTATGTAAACGTATAACAACATTTAAAAAGAAAATATGCCCATAGGAGCGAATACATTACCCCTTGACAACCTAACATGAGGTTAAGAGGGAGGTATAACCCTTAAATTCTACATCTAGGTTTGAAGAATCGAGAAACAAGGATAGTGAAAAATAAAAACAAAGAGAAAGAGAGGAAAAAATAAAGAGAATATATATATATATATATATATATATATATATATATATATAATAGAGCAAAAGGTGTGAAGTGCTTCAAG
>Ga0123340_1004684_pt1 | contig 13004 bp, 4 predicted proteins | sample SirMexnodulemix_FD_89961 | JGI IMG/M metagenome (GOLD analysis project Ga0123340, IMG submission 89961) | Root nodule microbial communities of legume samples collected from Mexico - Siratro Mexico nodule mix | ecosystem: Host-associated > Plants > Roots > Nodule | place: Mexico: Nepantla... | reverse complement strand
TTATTAGAGTATTCTCAGAGAGTAAATAGGCTCTTTGATTATTAAAAAAATAAATATACGTTACTCAGTTTTCGATGTCTATTTACTCCGATGCTTTTACCAAGATTTTGAAAACATTGTAAAATAAGTTACCCAAATCTCGAAAATATTGTAAAATAAGTTTTAAAGAAGAATAAAAAAGAAGCTGAGGCATTAATGTTTGAGGGCTGGTGTCTTCTGCCGTGGCAAGTGATTCCAATGGTATTTTTTTTTTCCTTAACTGTGGAAGAACTCCCACATTAGTTATCTATATCTGCGATTACCAGTTCTTCGATCAACTCCAGTTACAACTTGTGCATAATCTATATTCCTTTCAACTTTGTTTCAATGGTATTCTTTTCAACTTTCTTTCAATAGTATTTCTTTTTCTTATTGAAAATTTCATTAGTCTTCCTCTTTTATCAACTGAAACCAACAGAATCCTAGAATGAGTGTAGAAAAGTAATTTATTGTATATTTAAGCTTAGTTTCTTTTTTAATTGAAAACCAGATCTGTCTTCCTCTTTTATCGATCTATGAACTGAAAAGACCAAATCCTTATAATGAGTTTAGAAGAACTCCCACATTACATGTATCAGAACTGATAAAAAGAGAAAACATTCCATGCTTCAGATCTTGATGTTCAACTTATGTAGAGCAACTTTATGTTTGTTTGAGATAAAATATTATTTATTCTTGCAGGCTTGTGTCAAAGACATATAACTATGTGATTGACTGTTGTAAAGTAATTGAAGCCATTAACAACTTATTCATCTGGGATCCATTCATATTTGTATTTAGGGTTTCAAAGGTATTTTTTTTTCTTATTGGGAATCTGTATTTCACTTTTATGAATATATGAAATGAAACAAACCGAACTCTTGGATGAGTTTGGAAGAAGTAATTTATTTTATATTTCAGCCGTAGGGTTAGATTAACTAGTACATGAATGCTTATCTCATAAACACTTACATTGGTAGTGGTGTTCGAATTAATGATACTTTAAATATCTGTAGAGAAAGAAAGTAGTCAAAATGGATTGTGTTTCTCCAATAAACTAAAGTCTGCTTTAAAACTTCTTTAATTGGCAAAATTAAATGAAAACACTCTTATAAAAGTTCATTGAGTGGTCTCTTCTGCAGCATGCAAAACTGATGCCAGCATGCTTCACATATTGAGATGCTCAAAGCTTGAGAGAAAAATGTGGAACTCCAATTCTTAGACAGGTAATCTAATGGTAGATTCATGCTTACAGACATTGTTGGTTTCAACTGAATTTATAGAGAATGAAAATAGTTAAAATGAATTGATAAACTAAGGTCTACTTGTAAACTTCATTTCTTGGTGAAGTTAATGGCTGGGAAGTTACAGAAGTCCCACATTGCATGCATGTCTTGAAGTGCCACTTATATATGTGTCGTATGCCAGAGACATATGACGGATGAGTGTTGCAAAGTCCCACATCATCTTTCTACATTTAAAGATTCAAGCATATTAAGGTAAAGCTTTATTGCAAATACTGCTGGCATTACTTTCTTTTTGAGGTATAGCTACTATAGTTTTGGGATCTTGAGCTCTAGTTTTCATCAAAGAAAAAGTACAATTGACAAAAATGCCAAATTTCAGAAGTGTTTTTTTAAGTCCCTTTTACCGCAAATTATTATGAAGATACTGTATAAAAAACAATGTATGTGAAAGTAAGACACGGACTGTATATATCTAAAATTTTGTTTGTCTCTTAGAAACAAAAATGATTTTCTCGTAACAAACAGCTTCATTGTTTTCCTTTTTGGAAAAAATTATGGACTGTAGTAGTTACTTTGAAACTTACGGTTTAATTTTTCTCATAAACTTCACTTGTTATTTCAACAATACCAATTCAATCCAAACGAATATTTGTTAATTAAGAGTACTTCTTTTGGAAATACATTTATATATGACAATTTTGGATTTCAATATATTGTACTTTACTGCTTATATTGATTCAATGCTTTGAATGGTTGTCTTTGCCCTCATAACATAATTTTGTAACTCGTTGATGGGTTGTTTATTCTTAGGATACTTAATGGTGTCAGGAGTTATTTGGTGTGGTTGGTCTAGGTGTGGGATTCACATCAAATTTTAATTCATTGATTTCATGTAATACAAAAGTGCTGATCTTTTTGTTTCGTACACCTACAGTTTTTGGAAAACATATTTTAATCTTCTCAATGGATATCTGAATGGTTAGTTAGGTTAATATATGACTTTTCTTTTATATTTATGGAATGTCACTAAAGGTACAAAGTAAATAAATTTATTGGATAGACAATCATTGTAACAAAATTATGCAAATGAGTCCTGGTTGGGTCCTATCTTAATGTTCATGTTGTTATTGAAAGTAGGTCAACTTTAGAAGAAGAGAAGGGTTGATACTCGCCTGGCTAATGTATAATCGTTTATGCTTGTAAAAGACTCTAAATAAAATGATTTTCACAAAAACTAAATTGGAGAGGTTTATCAGCATAGACACTCTTGCGATAGAAAAGTAGACAAAACTTGTTTTATCACTTTTGATTGGGTACATAATGTCATTTTGGCAAAACTCGTAATCTCTCTTTGAAACTAAAAACATGACATTAAGCTGTTTTTGCTTTATTTGACACCAAGTATTACTTATAAAAATGTGTAACTGTTATATTGATATTGTTTGTATTGTTTAGGCTTGAACAATATTCTTGATTATGATTACTGGAACAATTTTTTGATTGTCAAAAAGTTAAAGGAGATATTCTTGTAATCTGTAATATTGTTGTAGAAAGTTATTTTAAATACCTTTTATTCTTTCTTGTTAGTCTACTTATGTTTATCTTTGATTTATTGATATGTGTTGGACATAGAAAAGAAATTAAATGTAGAATGTGGGAATTATGTGAAGTTGAGAAATTTGGTTGATGGTACAATGATGACAATGACGATGATGTGTTTACTCTTGGTTAATTTCTTTGTTTCATGATTTAATCATTCAAATGTACCATAACATCAAGAAACAACACTAGTAAAAAAATGATATTTAACTGCGGTTATACAAGGCTTACAATTGCGACTCTGGAACTGCGGTAGACCGAATCGTGTTAAAAAGTACTGAAGATGTCACCGCGGTTGTATAATTGCGATAGAAAGTATAACATACCACCGCGGTTCTTACTACAACTGTAGTAGTAAAGTGAATTTTTTTTTTTAAAATAACTGCAGTTATTCGCTATTGTCCCAAGTATGGGTTGAGATACTCTTCTTGTACTCTTCTTTCTTCTTCTTAGCCCTAGCAATAAAGGGAGCTTTTTCCTAAAACATTAAATTAAATTAGTATCAAATCACTTGTTCAATAATCACCTAGCCAAACAATAAAAATATACATAAAAATTAAAAAATCAAGAAAACATTAATTTGCTTCTCATAAAAAATGAGAAAAGAGAAAACTCACATCAAATCAAAGGAATAAGAGAAACGGATTTACCAAAAATAGGAGAAAATACTTGTAGTTACGTGCCACAACACAGTTGACGACCCAAGTGCAATGATGATCCATCTTCAGAACACACCTTTGGCCTAAAGAGAGGAGAAAATGGTGTGGCAATGGTGAATAATAGAAAGAGAGTTTGAAAGTGAGAGAGTTGCTTACAAATAGAGCAATGGTGGCAGCGTGGCGGCTTGCCATTCTGGATCGAGAGCAATAGGCCGGAGAGGGTGTTGTCTCCAAATCGAAATTGGAGCGAAGTTGTTGGTGGTGCCTCCAGTTGTGAGGGATGGAATCGGGATCGTTGAGTACGACCATGAGGTAGGACCAGGTTAAGAGTATGAGGAGAATGTGAAAGAGGAGGAGAATGAAGAAGGCAGAGAAGAAGGAGGGAGAGTGGAGAGGAGAGTGGAAGAGGAAGAGGAGATTACGTTTCTCTTATTCTTTAGTAGCTTTTTTCGATTGTTGTGCCTACCACCGCTTTCTTCCTTACGGTTATCCTGAACCCTAAATAGATAAATTATTTTTGTGCCTACTACCGCGGTTTTGGAAACAACCGCAGTGGTATCTCCCTGTAGCAATTTTTTTTAATCTTTGTGTGCCTACCACCACGGTTCTGGAAATAACTGCGGTGATATCGTTGCACTTAATTTTAAAAATGCCACCGCTTCTTTTCAATGAGGTTTTCTGTTAACCACGGTGATATTATGCCGTGAAATGTCATTTTTCTTCTAGTGCAAAGGCACAAACTGAAAAAGAAAGAGTAAACAAAAAAACACATCATTACCATTAATATTGTTAAACAAATTTCTTACTTTTGTATAATTTCCACAATCTCTTATGTGAATGGATTTTGAGAGTTACCTTGTAACATAACAACTTATCCACCTATGTAACTTTGCAATTTCTAAAATGCACTACCTTATTGTTCAAAAACCTAGGCTTGATTTTGTAATATTAGAATCACTTTTCTCTTCAACATTAGATGAACAAATACCAATCTTTCAATTGCAAAAGCATTCATCATACAAGATATAAAGCAACAATATCTACCCAATCTTTATGAAAGATAACAGGCATGATGCATAATTCATGAGTAACCATGACGCACCTTTTAGAATTATTCCCTCCAACTCGAGCATCCCTATGTGCGCTTCATCAAATCAAATGTACTTCTTATCTTTGTAAGAAGAGCATCATCTATTGGAAAAGGAGACAAAATTGAAGGAACAAGTTTTGCCTTCTCATTATGTACCTTCTGCTTAAGACACTTTAACTGTACATAATTAACAATCCATCTGGGTCTTGGTATGAAAGAAATAAATATTCTTAATTTGGTCAAAACTCATAATAGAGTATGTGTAGGTAATTTTGTTTTGTAAGCAAATTAATGCTCTTAACAAGGCCAAAATGAAAAGTTTAGATTTATATTGTTTAAGCTGTAATGTTGCTATTGTAAGGGTTAACATCTGTTCTTCTAATGTTAAAGAGAAAAGTGGTTGAGAATCAAGCCCTAGTTTCTAAACAATAATGGTCAAACCTTTTGGAAGTTGGAAAGCTACAAGGATGAATATGTTGTTCTGTTTTAATGTAATTTTCAAACTCCACACGCCTAATTTATTTTCAATGATGTATGGCTTGGGCTTTAGAAAGGTTTTTTAAAAGAAAACACCATGTAGATATCAAAATACATGATGATGATGAGATTGTTACTTCACCAGTAGAAAGTTGGTTAGTTTATAGTCCTCCGAAAAACGAGGTTGATAAATATATTTCGTGAAGGTGAGTTCTTTACTTAAACCTTAGTGGATTATATTTATTGTTTCAAATTGATATTGGAAAGTTTGATTGTTTATAGTTTGTCAATCAACATGAAGGTAAATAGTTAACAAAGGTAGCTTCCCTGTGTTGAATATGTTTTGAGAGAAAAGTGATGGTCCTTAAATACAATACATTTGCATTATTTTATCTATTAAGTAAGAAGTATAATGAAATAGAAATTGGATTTCAAGAAGTCATCTAAGACACTTAAACAATGTAATGATAATGTGATATTTTATAAGAATCTTTGATATATAATTTTTATTGCCGTATTTGAATGTTACACTACATTAACAATTATTCAATTGGATTCCAAGATCAAGAATTCATTTAAGAGACTTAAATAATGTAATGATAATGTGATATTTTATAAGAATGCTGGTATACAATTTTTAATATCCTAGTTGGATGTTACATAGTACATTAACAACTACTCGATTGCAATGTTTCTGTTCGACCTTGGTTGCAGGGCTAAAAAGACTTAACAAGCGCAAGGTTTCTCAAACAAGTTGGTAGGACTTTTATGGTTAGTATTTTCATGCCTTCTTTGATTTAGAGTTTATGTTTTATATGTGAATTGTTCTTAATTACATAGTTGTTGGACAATTTAGGTAAATTTCTTATGGGTCTTTTTTTCACTTGTAAAGTATTAATGTTGTATTTATGAGACTCTTGTAAATTTACGTAATAATAACTGTGTTAAAAATAATGTGTTGCTAACATTATTTCTAACATGATATACATTCTATTTGTTCTGAATTTGTGGATACAAAAATTTTCTTATTTTTGCAAGTTTTATTGGAAATCCTTCTTTGGTTGGCTTTGTATATAAGAGAACTTTATTTTTGTAATGTAGAAAGATTCTGAAGTGCATATGATGTTAAAATGAGAAAAAAATATAGATTTGTAATATCTTATTTTAGCGGAACACAAAGCTAGATGATTTTTCCCTTAGACATTAACTTTCAATGTAAAGTTAGATTTGGATTAAAATATTTATTGGAATGTAGTGTATTCTAAATCCTAATTAACTCAATTCTAGACAATCTAAGAAAGAATCTTAGATTTTTTTGCCTTATAATTTCATTTAATACAATTGACTACTGCTATTTTCTTTAATCTTTTATAATATTATGCGGATCAAAAGAAAGCTTTTGAATGTTGGTCTTTATTTTACTTTCCTATATATCAAATTAATTTATATTAAATTTTATTTACTTGGATGGTTAGTATTTATTCAGTTCTTTATCTTTTTTTTTAATAATTTTTTTAAAGTATTAAACAAATACACACTAAAATAATTAAAAATATCAAATATGGATATTTGTATGTCACTTTCAACCAAGAGACTTTTAATTAAGAGACTGAGAAAATTCTTCTTACTACTTTGTGTCCTTACAATTTTTCAAGTCTAAATCCATGAAAATTTAGTTACAACTTTTCTATGCACTTCATAATCTTCCTATGCACTTCCTATGTATTTTTTTTTTCTCATTTTAACATTATATGCACTTTCAGAATCTTCCTACATTACAAAAATGAAGTTCTCTTGTATACAAAGCCAACCAAAGAAGGATTTCCAGTAAAACCTGCAAAAATAAGAATTTTTTTTTCATAGTTTTAATTGTATCCACAAATTCAGAACAAATAGAATGTATATCATGTTAAAAATAATGTTAGCAACACATTATTTTTAACACATTATTATTACCTAAATTTACAGGAGTCTCATAAATACAACACTAATACTTCACAAGTGAAAAAAAGGCCCATAAGAAATTTACCTAAAGCAATTAGTGCTTTGGCCAACAACTATGCAATTAAGAACAATTCACATAAAACATAAACTCTAGATCAAAGAAGGCATGAAAATACTAACCATAAAAGTCCTACGAACGAACTTGTTTGAGAAACCTTGCGCCTGTTAAGTCTTTTAGCCCTGCAAACCAAGGTCCAACAGAAACATGGCAATCGAGTAGTTGTTAATGTACTATGTAACATCAAACTAGGACATTAAAAATTGTATACCAAGATTCTTATAATATATCACATTATCATTACATTATTTAAGTCCCTTAAATGAAATCTTGGAATCCAATTGAGCAATTGTTAATGTAATGCGTAACATTCAAATACCCCATTAAAAATTATATATCAAGATTCTTATAAAATATCACATTATCATTAAATTATTTAAGTGTCTTAGAAGACTTCTTGAAATCCAATTTCTATTTTATTATACTTCTTACTTAATAGATAAAATAATGATGGTTAAAAAATGCATTTAAGGACCATCACTTTTCTCTCAAAACATATTCAACACAAGCAAGCTAACTTTGTTAACTATTTACCTTCATATACTTTGACAAAATATAAACAATCAAACTTATCAAACTTTTCAATATCATGTACAGAATTTGAAATCATAAAAATAATCCACTAAGGTATGCTTGTAAACTTCATTTCTTGGTGAAGTTAAATGAGAACACTCCTATAAAAGTTAAAGGCTGGGAAGTTAAAGAAGTCCCACATTGCAAGCATGTCTTGAAGTGCCACTTATATGTTTTTGGATAACATATTTTAATCTTCTCGATAGATATCTGAATGGTGAGCTATGTTAATATTTGACTTTTCTTATGCATTTATGGAATATCATTAAAGGTAGAAAGTAAATAAATTTATTGGATAGACAATCATTGTAACAAAATTATGCAAATGAGTCCTGGTTGGGTCGTATCTTAATGTTCATGTTGTTATTAAAAGTAGGTCAACTCTAGAAGAGAAGGGTTGCTACTCGCCAGGCTAATGTATAATCGTTTATGCTTTTAAAAGACTCTAAACAAAATGATTTTCACAAAACTAAATTCTAGAGGTATATCAGCATATACACTCTTATGATAGAAAAGTAGACAAAACTTGTTTTATCACTTTTGATTGGGTACATAATATTTTAACAAAACTCGTGATCTCTCTTTGAAACTAAAAACACGAAGTATTTTTTGACATTAAGTTGTTTTTGCGTAATTTGACATCAAGTATTACTTATGAGAAATGTGTAATTGTTATATTGATGTTGTTTGTATTGTTTAGGCTTGAAGAATATTATTGATTATGAATACTGGAACAATTTTTTGTTTGTCAAAAAGTTGAAGGAGATATTCTTGTAATCTTTAATATTGTTGTAGAAAGTCATTTCAAATACCTTTAATTATTTCTTGTTAGTCTACTTATGTTTATCTTTGATTTATTGATATGTGTTGGACATAGAAAAAGAAATTAAAAGTAGAATGTGGGAATTATGTGATGTTGAGAAATTTGGTTGATGGTACAATGTTGACCATGACGATTATGTGTTTTTACTCGTGGTTAATTTGTTTTTGTCTTTGTTTCATGATTTAATCATTCAAATGTACCATAACATCAAGAAACAACACTAGTAGAAAAAAGACATTTAATTGCGGTTATACAAGACTTACAACCGCAGTTTTGAGGTGGGATTTGTTATGAAAGTCTGAGAGTGGCCAGATTTTGCAGGTTAAGTAATTAGGGAGTTGTGACCTTGCTAACATTATGTATTCTTGGGTGGTTTCAGTTTCTTGTGTGTATTTTATTTGTTTATGTTTATTTGTGCTTAAATATGTCTAGAATGATGAATTTGTTTCTTAGGCACTTATTTCTTGATGCAGTAGTGTGTATAAGGGTTGGAACACCCCTGAAGTGCTTCCTTTATTATTCATTCATTTTTTGCTGTTAAAGAAAAAAAACAACCGCAATTCTGAAATCGTGTTTAATCGAACCGCGTTAAAAAGTGCTGAAGATACCACCGTGGTTGTATAACCGTGATGGAAAGTATAACATACCACCGCGGTTTTTACTACAACCGCGGTAGTAAAGTCAATTTTTTTAAAATAACAACAGTTATTCGTTGCTGCCCCAATTAAAGGCTGAGATACTCTTCTCGTACTCTTCTGTCTTCTTCTCAGCCCTAGCAATGAAGGGAGCTTTTTCCTGAATCATTAAATTAAATTAGTATCAAATCACTTGTTCAATAATCACCCAACCAAACAATAAAAGTATATGTAAGAATTCAAAAATCAAGAACCGCTTCTAATAAAAAATGAGACACTAGAAAACTCACATATCAAATCAAAGGAATAAAGAAACGAATTTACTAAAAATAGGAGACAATACTTGTAGTTACGTGGCCCAACATAGTTGACGACCCAAATGCAATGATGATCCATCTTCAGAACACACATTTGGCCTAACGAGAGGAGAAAATGGTGTGGCGATGGTGAATATTAGAAAGAGGAAGAGAGTTTGAAAGTGAGACACTTGCTTACAAATAGAGCAATGGTGGTAGAGCGGCAGCTTGCCATTTTGGCATCGAGAGCAATAGGCGGGAGAGGGTGTTGGGGGTGGTGTCTCCAAATTCGAAACCGGAGCAAATTTCTTGGTGGTGTCTCCAATTGTGAGGGACGGAACCAGGATCATTGAGTACGACCATAAGGTAGGATCAGGTTAAGAGTATGAGGAGAATGTGAAAAAGGAGGAGAACGAAGAAGGCGGAGAAGAAGGAGGGGGGAGTGGAGAGGGCAGCGGAAGAGGAAGAGGAGGTTACGTTTCTCTTATTCCATAGCAGCTTTCTTCGATTGTTGTGCCTACCACCGCTTTCTTCCTTACGGTTATCCTGAACCCTAAATAGACAAATTATTTTTGTGCCTACCACCACGGTTCTCGAAACAACCACGGTAGTATCTCCCTGCAATAATTTGTTTTAATATTTGTGTGCCTACCACCGCAGTTCTGGAAACAACCGCGGTGATATCGTTGCACTTAATTTCAAAAATGTAACCGCACTTTTTTTCAATGCGGTTCTCTGTTAACCACAGTGATATTCTGCCGTGAAATGTCATTTTTTTACTAGTGCAAAGGCACAAACTAAAAAAGAAAGAGTAAACACATCATCATCATTAATACCATTAAGCAAATTTCTTACTTTTGTATAATTTCCACAATCTTTTATGTGAATGGATTTTGAGAGTTACCTTGTAACAAATCCACCTATGTAGCTTTTCAATTTCTAAAATGCATTACCTTATTGTTGAAAAACGTAGGCTTGATTTTGTAATATTTGAATCACTTTTCTCTTCAACATTAGATGAACAAATACCAATCTTTCAATTGCAACAGCATTCATCATACAAGATATAAAGCAACAATATCTATCCAATCTTTAGGAAAGATAATATCTTGTTTTCTATTACCTTTTTCTTTGTAGTAACAACCTTAAGTTTTGCTTGTTTCACTTGTTTTGCATGCCTTGTTTCACTTGTTTTGCATGCCTTGAATCTTCCTCCTGAATATAAATCCTCAGTTTCCTCGACATATTAATTAAGTTTCTAACTACTTTAAATGATACTAAGACAAGAAATATTTAAAAAAAAGAGACAAAAAGAGAAGATATAGCGGTGAGGGTGATAAGGAAAAAGAAGAATACACAAAAAAAAAAAAATAATTATAATTGGACTTGAAATACCTACTCAGTATTCAAAGTTTTGTAACAAAGAAAAATGATCAGTTTAAACTTGTTAGAAAAATTCAATTTATAATATCCATCGATGCTTTCTGGAAGCCAATCCAAAAGAGAATAATTTAGTATATGATAATATTCCATAATTAAATCCTCCAGATGTTTGAACCATGAACTACTTCCGTTTCTATTAGGTAAGGAGGGAGACCTACGTCATCCATATGAAAATTTAATTCAAGTTTGTCATAGAAAAATTAATTACCCACAAAACATCAAACAAAAGTTATAAGGAATAACTTACTCATTTCCTGAATTGTTACGGATCAAGGCGAACACTTTGGTTTGAAATTCAATCTCTAAAGTATTTTCTTCATGCATACTTTGTTTACGTACTAGTTCTTCTAACATGGCTTCAACTTCTACTTTCTTAAGATCAAGAGCCTGATTAAAATTACACCCAGAAATAGATGTGAAGAAACACTTGATAAATATACTGTTGCGACGTCGTAACTGTTAAACAAGAATTATGTTTGTAACAGTAATACCATTTTTAGAGTATATAATTTAATACGTTTGTAAATAGCACTCCATAGCCTTAAAGGATTGGCAATTATGTTTATTTAGACAATAAACTATTCAATGCAACAAGGAATTGCAATTCATCAGACAAAACATGAGGAAAAATTGTTAACGTGAAAAACCATACCTTTCCAAACCCTTTGCAAAATTCTAAAAGTTTCAATGCATTATCAACATCTTTGGTTAGTAACCCAATGCCATATATTTCTTTTAATTCCATGTCAGGGGGCAAAATAATTTCCTCCTCAATCTCTAAGCTTGTACCAACATTTGGGAACCTTGCTATTTCTCCTTCGAATGTGACAACGACATTATGACGACCATCATCTTTGTTGCAAACTTATTGTCATCATTTGCATTTGATAAATTTTCCTTCGTAAGTTTCCACGAGAGCTGCCTTTCAAGCTCTTACGGGAAATTACAAAAAAGAACATCAACCACCAATCATAATGTCATCTTATCAATAACTTATGAACCCCCAACTAAGAATGAAAGTAATTCATGATTGAAACATTGGAGGATTTAATTAAGAAATCTTATAATATACTAAATGATTTTTCTTTGAATTGGCTTCAAGAAGCGTTCAATGGATATTATAAGTTGGATATCATAAGTTTAAACTTATGATTGTTCTTAGTGATGAAGCTTTCAACATTGTGCAAGTATTTCAAGTCTAGTTAGAAACTAATCTTTTTTCGTGTATTCTTCGTTTTCTTTATTACCCTCATAACTTTATCTTTTTTTTTTCTTTTACTTTTTTTCCTATTTTTGTTGGATTAATATCAATTAAAGTTGTTAGAAACTGAATAGTTATATTTGGGAGAAAAATTCAAGGCATGGAAAAGAAGTGAAGGAAGCAAAACTTAAGGTTGCTACAACGAAGGAAAAGGCAATAGAAATCAAGGTATTATGTTCTTGGTGTGTAGATTATTCTTACATTTACATTGCGTTCACTATAATTATTTGTTTATGTTATTACAATTAAAGTGTCTTCAGCAGAAGGTGCATAATGATAAGAGAAAAATTGTTCATTCAACTGTGTTCCAATGAAGGAGTATGATGCTTTGAATTATTGATTTTTGTACCACACCAAAATAGTGACCTAGTGATAGTGGAGAACTTTAAGAGATCACGATTAAATTACAATTGATTTATCGTGACATACATTTTTGAATTGTTTCCTTTAACCTGATCATTTGAATGTGTGCTTCATCAACTTCACTTCTTATCTTTGTACGAAGTGCATTATGCTCCTCCATGGGAAAGGGAGACACAGTTGAAGAAATAACTTTCGCTTTCTCATTTCGCAACTTCTGCTTAGGACACTTTATCTATAACAGGCACATAGAATTATTTTGAACATAGCAATATCTATATACAAAGAGCATAGCATTTTGGTTTCTATTACCTTTACTTTTGGTTGCAGCAATCTTACGTTTTACTTCTTTCACTTCTTCTGCATGCCTTGAATTTTCTTCCTGAATATAACTGTTGAGTTTCTTGAACATATCAAGTAAGTTTCCAACAACTTTAAATTATATTAAGACAACAAAAATA
>Ga0123340_1004682_pt1 | contig 13007 bp, 9 predicted proteins | sample SirMexnodulemix_FD_89961 | JGI IMG/M metagenome (GOLD analysis project Ga0123340, IMG submission 89961) | Root nodule microbial communities of legume samples collected from Mexico - Siratro Mexico nodule mix | ecosystem: Host-associated > Plants > Roots > Nodule | place: Mexico: Nepantla... | reverse complement strand
TATATATATATATATATATATATATATATAAAGAAAGAAAGAAAGAAAAAAGTTAACCTAACAGAGGGAATAAATAGTAAGTGGTTAATGTAGACGCTATGTTAGATATCAATGTTTCTTTTCTGCAGTAATAACTCTTAACGAATAAATACAGCTGCAAATGTTTGTAATTAATAACGATGTATTAAAAGAAAAAAAACTGATAAGCTAATACAAATTATATCAACAGATAGCAAGAAATGTAGTAACTAACTCAAACAAATTCTCTCCAAGAAAAATCTCAGACCATTACCTCGTTGAACACTCCTGTCTCATGAAGATTCTTAAAAGGGACCAAATCTAAGAGATTTACATAATGGAACTAAGCAGGAGAATAATATTGGGATTTGGATTTGGTTTTTAATACATTATAATTTAACGTTTGGATTATTATTGATTTATCATCAATTTAAGTCGCTAAGTAATATACACTAATTAAAGGAAATCTTTGGATCTTACTAAAATAGTATTCTAAGAACATAAAGTTAAAGAACATAAAACATAGTTTGCTGAATATTTTTAATCGCTTAAAAAGTAATTACTATATATTTTATATATATTTGTCTGAATGTTTTACTTCAGTTTTCTTAACTAGACGACAATCCTTAAAACATTCCTAGACAACCTGCAAGATAATACTGTTCACATATGAATAAACATTAGTTGAAAAAAATACCTAAATAAAACGAACTATATTACTCGAACATTTTTATTGCAGTTGTGCATCCGTGGCTATGGGACAGCTGGATACAAAACAAACAAATACCCGTTTAGAAAATATGGTAAATAAGTTTGATTTTAGACAAAATTAGTATTTTTGGAAGAAGTTATAAGTGTGTATAGATCAATCAAACAAATTTTCCGGTTAATCAATTGTCGTATGTTCAACTAACAATTTTTTCAGTTAACCAATTGTTACTTCGAAGCTTAAATTTGTAATCATATTAAACAGAAGAACAGTTACCTATCATGATGCTATCTTATTTGATGTGAATAGTCTCATAAAAACATGTGACCTCTGCTATAACAAAGCTACCTACCCAACACAATTTACTCCAATGGCGTGTTATTAAACTAAAAAGTACAATCATCATTCAACACGAATGCCATGTACCTACCTTCTCACCAACGGTTCATCTTGACAACATTGCACGGGCTAGGAAAAATAGACCGCATTACTCTTATTTTATTTTTAGACGATTAGACAGACTATTAGTAATTATTCTTACGCATAAAAAGCATTATTCTTATCAGTTCTACAATCCACTAAAATGATTGTTGATAATTAGTAATGTGATAAAGAATTAGTAAATTACACCATTTCTTTCTCTGGTTCATGAAATAGATATCTTCATTAATTACAAAAGAGCAACAGCCCCTCACCAAAGGTGATCAGCACAACAAATAATGGACGAAGTGTAAGGTATTGTGAGAAAATGAGAAATTTCCTTAAAACTTTATTCAAGTAGTTCTAGGTACAAAGATGACCTATTGCTACAAAAAGAATGGATTAACATCAGAAGGGGAAGCAGCTGATAGAATTTAATGAGAAAACAATGGAGAGACCCACGTTCCTAACAAGACCTAAACAACTGGACCTAAACAACTGGTGAGAAGAGAAATACAAATTTACATGGAAATAAATGTCGCTAACCCGATTTCTATGTCCTAACTTTGCAAGTCAGGTTCACCAACCAAAGTTGGAAAAACACCTCGGCGCGAGAACCTAAAGGATCACCACCCGTGCAGATTCCAAATGTTGGCCTGCACAAAGAATGTAATTTGATATCCTAATACGTTAATATCTTGCCGCTGCTTCCTCCCTTAATCAATCATTTTGATTTAGTGTATTGTTAGAAAGCCCGTAAGCTAAATGAAGTTAGCAAATTCAGACTCTTGATTGCGTTTCACAATCATTTCGAGCCAACTTGAAACATCAATTCAATCTGCTCTCTAAGCCTAAAAACGAAGGGCCTCGGACTTTAAGGCGCTTTGGCTCAATCTCAATGGAAGGCGGTTCCCTAAATGTCTGTCGGTGCAACAACCTATCTTTCCGGTGTTGGTGGTGATCTCGTTGCATACTTATTTCCTCGTTCCCTAACTTCTTATATCTTATAGAGATGGGAATGCCATTACCCCTTGCAAATCTGTCCCTGGAGGAGACTTCAACGCGACCTTTATGGTTAACAGGGTGACTGTGTCTGTAACTTGATTCATGGGTTCTGCTGAAATCCATTGCTTGATCACTCTTTCCTTCAGGAAGGACTTTCTTCAGTCGTTTTAGTCCCTGCTCATATAGATTACAATGTCATCATGGTCCATTCATATAGCAAAATCTGATAATGCATTTAGGAAAGAGGAAACATTGGGAACGTAAGTTGAGCGCTGAGATAAAATAGCAATGGTATACATGATGGACTAAATAAATAAACTAAATGTTTGACAATACCTGATGCTCAGTCTGCTTTGAAGACATGACATCATTCATATTTCTCCTCTCTGCTTTCAGAGAAGAAGGGCGCTTTACCCTAAATATCTCTGAATCAGAATCACTCTCGTCCAAGATGGGCTTTGTATCAAATCTCTGAACAACACCCTGTGGTTTATCCGAGCTTTCATGGCCCACAGCAGGGGATAATGAAGATTCACATGCACTGTTGGATATTCTTTCACCAAACTCCTCAAAGTCAGCGATACCTCCTAAATTGATATTAGTATGCCCTTCAGCCTGTTAGCAGAATAAATAATTAACAGACAGTTTAGCTCCAGAATCGATAATAGCTGTTTAATAACCTCAATGAACTAATATGCAATGTCAATATTCAAAAAAACCATATTCAGATGACTTACATTTTTGGGAGTAGGGAAGCTCTCGAGAGATTCAGTAAGAGTGGATGTGGTTGATGAAAAGGAAACGTCAGACACCAAGGGTATTTGATTTTCAGAGCAATGTACAAGGAGAGATTGATTATGTGTACTGTATTCTTGATTATTTGTTGAGTGCTCTGGAGTTGTATAAAACTCAACAACAGAATCAAGTTTCAGCTCACAATAAGGAATGTATCCATTTGCCTCGGCTCTCTGAAACATATTTGACAAAGGATACGCATACATGTTTTGCCCACTTTTGGTTTGCTTCCTTATCTCATATGATATCTCATCTTCCTCCTCAAACATTTTGGCTGCAGCTTCCATATCCATAATATCCTCCCTCAAATAAAATGTGTGTTTGATCCCACAGGTGAAGTCAAGAGAATCAACATCTGAATTCTCAAATTTAAAGACATAAAAAATGAGAATATTGTATCACAAAAAGTGCATGTAATAATCAAGTAAAGAATTCATTGTGTCCATAATTTATTCTTTAGTCCAAAAACAAGATAATATTTTTTTTTTCCTATCATAATGCCATAGGATATTGAAGAAACAATTCGAAACCACGAGATTACCATGCATGGTAAATAATGGGATCAAATAACACGCAACAACCAAACATACATAACATATTAGTAAATGACAATGAGCAAAGCTTACCGTGACGTAGGCATACAGGATGCGTATGACAGTTGCAATCGACATATGCTATGTAACAGTCACGTTTGCAAAGGCTACAGAGAATTGTGCCATGGGAATGAGAAGCGACGCTTATACAAGCCCTTGATTTCGTTAGCAACCATCGCGCACAATGATGGAATCGCATCAAGTTAACAAATGAAATCTTGATGCTATTGTGGGAAAATAAGTCTGAAGAGGGAAAATCAGAATCTTCAAGTTCCAAGCATGTACGGAGAAGCATTGCTTCTTTGCATAGAAGTTCTTCATGAGGCAGTAAAGGAACCCTGTTAAGAAGTGCATATCTTCTGCTAGCAATAGCCCCTAACGGAAACCAATCACCAATTGCAAAATTCACTGCTTCTCCACAGTTGAAACCTACAATTGTAACCAATATTACATGGATTAGTTTTTTTTTTTTTTTAATTTATTTATTTCAGATGCAGTGAATAGGTGGCAGCAGAAGGTGAGATATCATTCTTGGGACTACAAATTAGAAATGAGAAAATCTAACCATGACTGAAGCCAGCATGATAGGCTCTAGGGAAGGTTATTATAAACTCCCCAGGCTTTTGAACAGCCTTGTAGACAGGGACTTCATGCTCTAACAAAATATTTGGTGGAAATAGAGTTGTTTTCCCCAGGAGAACATCAAAGGCACCATCTTCCCCATCACTTGATAAAATATCATTAGTGTACACATGTTCTCTCACCACCCTTTCAAATTCCAAAGCTGCATGACCTGGAATACCGTACCATGTTTTGGATGCCCCACAGTGATGATAATTAATGCTGTCGTAACAATGTAATATATCAATATCATTAAATAAACAACTAAAGAAGAAAGTCTTCAGTTGTGATAATGTTATTATGAACTTATTCTGAAAATAAGCAATGTTTACCTGTACAAATAATGATCTTCCACATGCCAAGCAAACATACTAAACAACATTCCGATGTACAGCATGGGTTCCGTTACTCCCTGAAATGAAAATCCAATATGAAGTCATGTAAAAAGTATATTGCAAAAATGACTTGACCAGCATAAGAAACTATCATACCGGAATTATCGTTTCCAAGAGCCGTAAACTTGATTTGGGCAACCTCGAAAGTTTCTGAGATCATAGAGAAGGAATTGTTGAATAAGTTAACTACTATATCAAAGGAAAAGCCAAAAGCATATCTTTGTCACAGATACTCTGCTCTTCTATAAAGAAAGAAAAGGGATATCTAGACAAATAGACACCAATAAAATTAAGACCTTCAAATTCCATTTGCTGTTCCCAAGCTGGTCAACGGGAGAAGACGAAAAGGCACTGCCATCAACATCACATGCATATTCAACCGTTTCCATCTTCCCGCAACCAATTTCATTCCAAAACTCCTTTTCCAAGTATGTGGCAGGAAGGCATCCAGCACTGCAATATCTTCTAGCAAATACCTTGTTTGCCATTTTCTCAAAATCACGAAATGTGTAATTTCTGTTTAAATTAATATTTATTAATCAAAAAGGCCAATAATGCAATTAAAATCACATAATTTAAATATTAATAATAGCAGTAGGGAAACCGACCTTCCACTCATAAAAAACGTGACTTTGTCTTCACAATCCCATTCAGCAAGGCGAAGAGGCTGCACTCTAGTTGTAAACTTGAATCCTGCTTTCTCCTTCATTAAGACAACCCCAGCAGGTACTGAAGCGCTCAAAGGAGAAATAATCTTGCATATACCTGAAATTTATCACAAGATTCAAGAAAACAGTTAGGTCAGTTCTATCACTCAACTGGTTTCATCTATCCCCTCCCCAATATACAGTATACAAGGAGGCTACTTTCAGTTCATCATGCTGAATCTATAAATTTTACTATCAAATTCCAAAACCAACTATAATCCTCTCATTTAAACCCAAGGTTTCAGAAAAAATACGAATATAGAATACCTCAGGAAATTAATGCAAATAGTGAGTGCGAGGCTAGAGATACGATGACACAAGATTCAGAGAAAAATCTTTTAATTAATGTTTCCACACCATGCCCTTTAGTCAGACTTCCTGATTTCATTATGTTTAGAATCATTTTAAAGTTTAAGATACAGAAAGAATGATCATCCTTCCGTTAATCTTACATTTTGTATCCTCATCACTCAATGATTTTTATCTTTTATAGCACTAATTAATTATCAATACCCTCTCAGCAAACTACAAAGCCGGATTTAAAGAAGAGCAAGCATTGGAAAGCCCTGCCATTCAGTGAGTTTGTCAAAGCCCAAAACTGTTAATATCAATCCAAAATACTAAAGAAATACACACTAGAAGAAATAAAATATTCAACAGATCAAAACTCAATACCATATTTAGAAGCTTCTGGAGCTATCTTTTGCAAATAAATCAAAGGATCCTCAAATTCCTCTTTTGTTGGAGAATACACAGGACACTCTGGAATTGAATCAGTCCAGTCCAGGTCATTTGTATCAAACTTATCCACCTTGCGTTTGGAAAAGACATCAGCATTACCATGCAATCTCATGCCACATGATGTTGAAGCTCTTAAAGAGTCTCCTCCACTTCTGTTCATCATGTTAGCAATATTTGTCTGGGTGGCAGTGACAGATTGGGCACGCTGAAGCCTTTTACGCTTCAAAAATTCTAACCCATTCCTAACTTCCTTAGATAAAGTCACTCTTCTTTCCACCTGTATTTCAAAACATTTCACATTCAGGATTTTAAATGTAATAATGCTAGAGTAAAACGCACATATAAAACAAAATTAAGTCGCAATAATGTGGAAATAGATGGGTATTAATCAATAATGCACAGATTGAAATATATGTTATGTTAGCATAACTGGATCGTTGAACTAAGCTGACAAAAGGTCATGCAAAGCATTGCCCGGTAATTCTCCAAATGAACAAACGGGTGTCAATCCAGCTTGAAAGAATGTATTTCGAAGGAGTGAATGGACTAAAGTTTGAACTCAAGAAAACTAGAGCAATCCCAGGGCCAACATAAATTCGAATTTCTATCGTATATTACCATTGAGGAGTCTATAACTAGAAGCGGGGTCGTTCGTTATGAAGCAACCAAAGTCGGGAACATTATACGAACATAGTCATTCTGAGTCAAATGTAGATCACCTCATTCTGAAAAGTACCCGCTAAGGGAAAAAAATTGAGCAAAAGTACCTTATCCCAATTTAGAACCGCGCAAAGCGAAAGAGTCAACAAAAACAATCTTATAGAAAAATATTCAACAAAAGCATGCGCTGAAATTTGAATAGTTTACTCCTCTCAACATCACTATTTCCACCTCAGGATAAATCAATAAACAAAAAAAAAGTAGGGGTAATCACATAAATTTCAACACGAAAAAGGAAAGAAAAATATAAGCCAGGAAAATTATTAATCATGTTAAATTTAATCTTCTAAAATACTATTCCAGAAACTAGTGAAAAAAGAAAAAGAGAAGAACCGTGTTCTCTTTTTTCTATTCTACCAATGATTTTCAGAGAAGAACCATGGTTTACTTCTAGAGAAAAAACACCCACTCTAACAAAATGCACCTTAAGCATCTCTCAAGAACATCAATTGTATATCACACTCTGAATCCCATACATGAAAAAGAAGAACGAGGGAAAATGAAAAATATTACAAGGCGTGATTTGAAAAAAAAAATCATTATTCAAGCAAACAAGACAAGAGGAATCACATCAAAATTGTAAAGTATTGTAACAATGTCCGAGATCTGAAGGAAGAGAAGAAGAAGATACATTATCTGGAGAGTTCCAAGCATTAGCGGATCAAAAACCAAATAAAAAGCCAATACAAAAAAAATTCTGAACAAAACACGAATAACCTACCATTTCATTACGAAGTCGCTCCCTGTAGGCCTCCGTCTTCGTTAACTAGAACAAAGAATCGCCAGAAAAAGCAAGGACGATAAAAATCCGAATCCAAACCCTAAACAACGATCTTCAATGATGCAGATTAAGCGCGAGCCTCAAAGGATAACCAGGCTCGCCACATTCTCGAAGAACGCCGAATAGAACGCTAAAACCGCGTCACAGAGAGATCCAACGCCTCGTAGAAGGCACAAAAAGCAAATTGCGAGAGAATGCCAACGTGAGAATGAGAAAACCGAAATCAGCTTCCTCTGGAGACGTTGAAAAGGGGACGCCGAAAACGAAAGCGGTTTTCCGGCGAACGGGAGAGGTTTTCCGGCCGGAACAGAAAACGGAGAGAAATAGTGGATGAGGAAAGAGAGGGAGCGAATGCTTAGAAAACCGAAAAAGGGTAAGGAAGGGATAATTTATAGTTTTATACTCTAAACTAATTATCTCTTTATTAGTTCAGAAAACCGAATAAAAAATATACTTTAATTATTCATTTCATTATTAAAAAATAATTAAATTAAAGAAACTTTGGGAAGTGGTTGTTATTAGGTGGTTCAACGAAAACGCAACGTGCCGTCCAAATTCGAAGACGCGTTTTGGGTGTAAACACGATCAAAGGTTTCCCGTTCCGTGTATTGACGGAATCGCCGTTACTGTTAGTGGGATTTATTTATTGGCGGGTACAGAATTGAAGAGCCGGTGATTACTACACTGTCGAGAAGGGTAATTTGGTAATTGCCGAAGGACGGTATTATCGATGAGGTTTCGTTCCTGCAGCGGTCAGAGAAAAAGAAAGAGGCAAGAAGAAGAATGATCACGTGAGATAAGACTAGCGTCCATTTGTAATCTAACTTTGACATGGAACCGTTGATTTTTTTCGTCCTTTACTTGAAACCGTCCAAAGTACGTGAACATCGAATCAGAAAGCTCCAGGGGCATGTGTACTTTTTCTGTTCAACGGCCGGCTTATACAGGATAACTCTCACCTACCTTACAGTTAGTTAAGCCTTAAGAGATGAAATGACGGATTGGTCCTCGTTCAGTTAAGTCCTGTTGTCACAAAGAAAAAGGTATTTCAGGGGTTTTAGGTTTTTATCCATTGGGTAGAAACTGACTTTGGTGAATAAATGAGATAGGGTAATTGTGACCTGACATGATCAAAAGGGATAAAATGTGATATTATTGTAACCAGAAGATACACATGACATGTAAATAAGTGTGTGGTTTTGTGAATTTTGTATATCTATATATGGTGGACAGAACTAATATAGAAAGTATCTCATCTAATTTACAGCAATGGAGAATATATGGTATAACCATAACATTCAACTTCTATGTCACTGCAAATGGTCTCTTTCATTTGGAATTTTCTTATTTAATATTGAAATTATTCAATACAAATATTTTTATACAATATACAAAAGTATTTATTATTTCTTGGGTATAACATCTTATTACTTAATACGCAATATTCAATTTTAATAATAGTATTAAACTTGTTAATATTTCTAGGGATTATAAAGCAGAATAATCTTATACTTCCTAAAAAGAACTAGTAATTATCATTTGGAATATACATTTAATTCTAATTTATAATTTTTAACGTATGCAATAATTGATGTAAGAGTGAAGACTCTGTTAACAAATAAATATTAAAAATGTTATCATTGTTGAGATATAAGAATAGTCAAATACATTTATTGTAAAATATTAAATAGTTTTTAAATATAATTTTCTCTTTTTTTTTTTTTTATTGGTTGAAATGGTCTTTTGAACCTCTTTTTGTTACACAGAGGTTGAGCTAATGATTAAAATTTCACATAGTCAGCAAATAATGAAACTCTATGATAACAACAGTAGTCTATTTTCACACTCGCCACGTACAAAATTTAATCCGTACTATCTAAGATGTGAAATGGTTTGGGGTTATGGCGTAATTTCAAGAGAAATAGAAACTAAAAAGAAAAAAAAAGTAATTAATTTGCAGAACAGGAAGTGACAAAAAATGTCTTTTATTAATAATTAAAGTAAGTGGCACGCAATAAATGCGGCAATGGGCACACGAAACCTGTTATTATTAACTGTGGAAGGCGAAGCTTCCCTGCTTTGCGTGTAAGTTCAGGTAGCGGATACCCGCTTAAAATAGCTGTGACTGCTGCTGAAAGCAGGAAGGGCATTTTGGTAATATTGCTGCGCCAGTTGGGTTTTGGTTGGAGGAGTAAGGGTAAAGATTCTGTTTCTGGAAAGTTCTCCAATTGACCAAAATGCCTAATGCACACCGCAAATTCACTAAAATACCCTTGACTTATAAAAGAAAAAATAATGTACTTTTGGGGGGGACCACACCACACCACACCCAACAAGGGTTTGTCACAGCTCACAAGTGTAAAAATTGTGTGGAGGGGTTAATTGATTGATTGGGTGAGATGAATGGAGTATATGATAATTAAAGTTACAAAAACATATGTATTAGGGGTGAGTTGAGAGGTATTGGATGTGAATTTTGATCCATATCTGTGAAATGATGGGATGGGACCATGGAGGAATTGGATTGGATAGGAGATAATTGAGGAGAGGCAGTGGAGTTATGATGCCACATTTATAAAGGGTAGCTAGAAAAGTTAAATGAGGCAGCTATGAGTAAGCATCCAAGTGTTTAAGAAGGGGTAACTTTGGAGGTGTCTATTTCCAAAGCACCCGGGATCTTGGAAGTTAAATGACCCAAAATGGGGTGAATGACAATGTCATTGGAGAATTTCAGTGAGATGGACCAAGTTCCTAGTTGCTCATAAAATAAAGACAAAAAAGGCAAAATTAGGAAAAGGATTATGCATACCACCAGACCCCACCCTCTTGCTTTATCTTACTACTCCCTTTCTTATCTATGGATATAAATAAATAAATAAATATTGATGTTATCCGTTTGTATTAAAAATGGAGCAAGACCTTCATCATTGACATGTTTAGATAAATAAAAAAATGAACAAAATAACGAAATGATTAGAAACAGACACAAGCGATGTGATGGGAAATTTGGATTAGGAAATGATCGTGTGAGAGTGCAATATTTGAGCATTAAAAGGCACATGGATTATGGAGCAAGGTTCTTAGGTGTCACAGTGCAATACTGCTTCAATGGCAGTATAACAAAACCGTTGACAATCGTAGTATGATAATAATGAACGGATCTGATCTAAAATCACCATTGAAAAATAATAAATAATTGAATTGTTTAAAATGTTTGATTTTTGAAGAAAGCTGTTAATACCTCAAAAGACAAAAATATAATAATTTTATGGTGGAATAAGAATCTCTTTCAAAAATGGCACGAAAGATACGAAAATATTTGATGGGTTTGATGAGATAGTTGTACGTTGAAGCATTCCTTAATTACGAAGCAGATTTGACAGAAAAGAAGGGCTTATTAACAATTCATCCATTTCCCACGCAACGTTCTTTCTTTTGGCTCAACCAAATACAAGTTCTCTTGAAATGAAGCCAAAGTAAATAATGTTCCAAAGATTCACGCCCCAACATAATCTAAGAATCAATCATTGTGATCCTATCTATGGGGCTATGTCACATTCTCAATGCTCCATTGCTTAAGGTATCGTTAATATTTTAATAATTAACAAACCCTTAATTAATCCACAACATGAAGAACAGAATAACTCATTTCAGAAACAACTCACTCCTACTTTTTTTATTTCAAAGTCTATTACGACCCTTTACTACCTACTATTCCCGTCGCATCAAAGAAACTGGTCATTATTTAAGTTAGTTTAATTGGTTATTTAGTAGCTTCCATTTGAGTTGACTCTAAACACTTATATGGTTATTTCTATTAATGATATATTACTGGAATAACTATAGATGCTATTATGAGTGGATAATAAAATCTAAAATGTACTTTCAATTTTAAAGTTGACAACTTCTCTTTCTTCTAAATTTTCATCCACCAACACCAAAAGAAAGGAGTTAACAAATCAACAACAACCAAACCATCCATTATTAACCTAATATTTATATTGGAATATAGTTGGTAGCGGTAGGTTTCCAGTGGAAGAAATTTTCAGTGACGTGTGTACACCAAATAATATTGATAACTTTGCTTCTAGAACATTTTTTTAAACACCACATATGCAATCACCAATGATCACTAATTCGAATTTAGTCAACCAACGTTACTGTAAAATATGTTTCTTTTAAAAGTTTTAAACATAAAGGTTAAACTAAATTCAATCAATGTTAAAAAAAACTAATAATAATTAATATTTATATAAAGTAAAAAATAAAAAATATATGAGATGATTTCATTAAAACTTTAAGAAGATATCACAGTGTAATAAATATCAGCATCTTCTTATAAAGAAAATTAATAGGAATACTCAAATAGTTGATTGATAGTTACATACCATGTGTTCGTAAATCTAGGACGTGATCGATGTAGTGCCATATTCTATCTTTGCTAGATATAAAAATCTTCAGGTTAACCATAATCATGATATTAGTTTCTGGTTTAGTGGATATAAGAGAAAAATTCAATTAAGTTACATTAAATTCTAAATTAAAGTATAGTTAGCACCAAATTTTTTGGGAAAGGGTTAATTTCTTTAATTTTTTTTTAAGTAAATAGTTTCTTTTTAAATAATGAGTGTTTTGTCCACCTCCTTTTAACCATTCTAGGTGACAAAATAATTCTTTCATATTCTTAACACAATATGATTTTGTACAAACTCTGACTTTTTTAAAAGTAAAAGAAATTATAGTAATAGTTTGGATTATATATTTAACATTTTCTTAATTATATCATATTGATAAAATTTCTATTATAGATGAATTATAATGTCAACCATTTAATTTAATTATTAAAGAGATCATTCAACAACTTATTAAAATGAATACAACATGTACAACATACAACTAACTTTATATTGATATCATAAAAAAAATAAAATTCTTTTAAGACTTATCTCTTTACTCGAATATAATACCAATGTACTATCTTGTATGTTGAGACATCTATCTAGGTCTTTCAACCAATTACCATTTAACCAAAATTAGAACATGATAATGATTAGCAAATGACACATAGTAATTAACGCATAAATAATAATTAAGGTATTGTTTGGATTAATAGACAGATTTACAACGATAAATTGGAAAAAGTGAAAGTTGGAAAAACAAAAAATAAAAATATTAATAAAATGTGAAAAATGAGAGAAAATTTTAGTGTGCATTCTCTTTTCCTTTAACAAAGATTTACAAGAATCATTGTTCTTTCTCCTTTCATTTAACAAAAATTAAGAAAGAATGAATTTTTATTAATAATACTTAATTTAATAAAATTACAAAAATAATAATAATAATAATAATAATAATAATTAAAATAAAATTATAAAACTAATAATTTAATTATATAATATATTAATAATCTTATAAATTTAATTAATAACCGATTATACGTTATAAAATTAACGTATAATCGATTATACGTTAATTTTATAACGTATAATCGGTTATTAATTA
>Ga0123340_1004680_pt1 | contig 13009 bp, 16 predicted proteins | sample SirMexnodulemix_FD_89961 | JGI IMG/M metagenome (GOLD analysis project Ga0123340, IMG submission 89961) | Root nodule microbial communities of legume samples collected from Mexico - Siratro Mexico nodule mix | ecosystem: Host-associated > Plants > Roots > Nodule | place: Mexico: Nepantla... | reverse complement strand
TTACAAAAAAAACCCCAAGAGGACTGTCCCACAATGTGCTCTATTTCTTAGCATGATACGAAGATGCAATCTTGCAAAAATGCAAAAAAAAAAAAAAACAAAAATAAAAAAAAAAAAAAAAATTAAAAAAATATAAAAAAAAAAAAAAAAAAAAAAAAAAAAAAAAAAAAAAAAAAAAAAAAAATTGACAGAAAAAAACCACTGCAATGATTTTGTCCCTTTTTTCATCCTCTATTGAGACAATTGATGCTAAAGATGATAAGATTTCCTTCGGTATCAATTGAAAGGTTAGGAATGTTGACCTGTTTATCTTTTCATTGTTATAGGAAGACCTCTTTTTCTTTTCATTGTTATATTCATATATTTATAATTCATTAAAAGGGTCCGGTTGGAACAGTTTGGAAAGACGTTACATATAAAGAAACCTAATATATACTCTACTTTAGTGATATCACTAATCAATGTAGGATCTCCATTAAGCTGTAAAAAACCAATAATGTTTTTACAAACATGAGTGGAAAACAACGAAAAACCTAGAGAGCTAATTTATGGTTTCTGCGCTACTGAAAACAATAATTTTTAAAAAGAAAGTACAATGAGACATCATAATCAAGCACGTAGCTACTATGCATACACAGTCAAAAGGATCCAATGTGCCCCATCCAGTTAAAGAATGAAAGTGAAAAAGTAGCCCCCAAAAATGAGTACAACATATAACATACACAAAAATCCAGAATAAACAAGAACACCAAAATTCACAAAAAAAAAAAAGAGCTAGACAACAATGATACCTCCAGAAGTTCAGAACCCCACGGTGGACTTGTTCGAAGAGTGTGCCGATCATATTCAAGAAAAAAATCTCTAATACGCTCATTGACAGGGTATAACGAAGAACATAGTCGTAAACGCAATCTGAAGACACTTTTCCCATCTTCCAAATAATCCAATCTCTCCTATCATAAATAAGAACTCATAATAAGTTTTGAGTTCAAAATTCAAACATAATAATAGAAACCAATCAAGAGCCACATAAAATCAAGAGCAATACAATACAATTCACTAGACCAGTAACCATCATAAAAAATTTACAAAAATTAGACAACCATATTATTTGTTTTCTAATGCATGAAGCAGCATCCTAAAAAGTTTTGTTTCTTGTCTTTGAATATTTAACATCCTCCAAAATTGTGAAAATTTAAAATGTCATTGTAGTGGGAGAGGGCAAGGCCTTGTAAACCCAACATTAGAATTCCATACTTCCATTACGGAAGTCTAGGACCCAACTCCTATACATTGCAATTGGGTCCAAACAGTTATGTCAGGATTGCTAAACTTATGTAAAAGAGTTAACTCGTTAGAATAAGTTAACTTGTAGGATTTGTTTAACTTCTTGTTTTCACTACTGATGTAAGATACATGTAAATAAATGGATTAGCTACAAGATAATTGAACTCTCTTAGACATTTTTCATATTTTCCAGTCTCGAGTAGGTATAACTTAACAGAGGAGGTTTAGAACAAATACAGGAGGAACTCTCACTTTCTTCACCCTTTTATACAACTCTTTAACAAAGCAAACCTTTCTGTCCTTCGTCCAAACATAACATTGGTTCACAGAACCCGAAGAGAAAAGGAATAACAAGCAACACATGATATTAACATAAAGGAGCACAGTAATAAACACACCCTTCCTGCATCCTGGAGATAATGAGGAACCAATTCTCTCATAATTGGAAGATTTATTTCAGACCGCAGCCTGTATAGAACAATAAAAGTATAAGCTGCCATATATCAAGTTAAAAGTATAAGTGTGTTTGGGACAATTTTCATGCAAGTAATTCTCCTTAGAAAACTCTGTAAAATGATGGAAATGAAAATAAAATGTTTTGGCCACAAAGTACAGAACCAACTATGCACCAAGCCTTCAAGACAAAACTAGTTCGTACAATAAAAAATAAAAATAGGAAATGGAGAAAACATAAACGAAGAATCACATTGGCAAAAAATATTGAGTATCATCTAGAGTGAAACCATACCAATGAGAGACATTATCATAAACGATGTAGCAAATAATCCCGCAAGCTTTGTATTTTGGTTAGCATACATACAATACAACTTAGCTCTCACTGTCTCACATTCAAATTGGTGCTTATGATCAACTAATTGCTCATGCACACATGAAATAGGCTGAACAACTTTTCATATGACCAGTTTGAATTATTAGTTAATCTGCTCATGTTTAACTTCAGAAAAGATATATAATATAACCAGCAGCCACAAGAATACAAAAAGTAAATAGTAAATCTTTCTACTTCATCAGATGTAAAATTTTAGATCCAGCCTGCCATCAACACTATGATAACTGTTTTAAATAATGGTTTATTAGGACAAAAATATCTTTAGAATCTTCCTATTTATCAGCATAATTTATTTCCTTATCTTAGATATGTTGATTGCTACAAATAGAGGAGCTGAGAATGCAATCAGTGTGATGGCTATCAATAAAACTATTCATGTTTCCCTACGTAGATCAAGTGTAATTAAAATAGTAATAGAGAATTCTAGGGTAACCAGTACATTTTAGTTTCACTAAGCAACAACAACCAGCCAAGAATTATCATTAGTTAATACTAACATTTAAGCCTAACCATAGGAAAAAAAACCAAATTAAGGAAACATACTGGGCATGGGAAGATAACGGAAGTGCTGCATATCCAATTACTACCTGTAAATAATTATAATTCTGAACAATCAATATTCAGCCCCAGACAAAAGTGGCAAAATGAAAGCAGTGAAGAAACAATAAATTGAGTGGAATGCGTGATGAATTTACTGGCTTCGGAGCTTCTAATTTTGTTTGCAGATCAACATGAAATAAAGTAAATAGAAGGTGGTGCATTGGTGTCCACATAGCAGGGAGGGAAAGTTTAATTTCATCATGGTAGCAAGCAACCCTAGCTCCAACAGCAATTTGAGTGTGACTCCACTTCTGCAGAGATGCATCCAGACGTGGATCTCTAGGATATATTGCCTGAGCAGATTGAGTTACAAACAAAAAACAAATAAGATGAAAGTTTAGGAGCAATAAAATTTCTAAAGAAAACAAAAGAAAGGACATTACCTCCAATGGCTGCCTACGGATATCACCATCATCCTCCCTGAGTTCAACCCGTATAAACAAATTCCTTTTCCTACCCAAACTTAATGTCAACGGATACACATACAGGCAGTGAAAAAGTTGCAAAAAAGGCTCGTTTCTTGTTGTAGTGCGGAAGTCAAATGCATGGAACTATATGTTAATCAATGTAAAGCACATTAGCAGAGGCCTGGCATATATAAATAGAATTACACAAAACCACAGTATCACAACCACTATAGCAAAATTAAGCACTGTTGACAGTATTGTCTTAACCGAATACAACATAAACTAGTAAGATTAGAAGATCCCTATTGAAGTGAACATCATGAGAAGTGACAACCAAGAAAGAAAGAACAGGTTTTGAAAATTTGACCCTCCTTTAAGTGGTTCAAGATTATATATAAATTTCATCTTCTGCTATGACTAAGACATAAGCCATTCAATAATGAAACCCGCATGAGCAGATATGTCTAGTTTAGGACAATTCTGCATGTACGACCCACATCATTAATACTGCATTTGGTGAGACAATGCCAGAGTTACTATCTTTTAATAGCTAGTAACTTTGGTCTCTTAATTTGCTCAACAATGACAAAACTTAACACCAGGGTACAGTACACCTTAAAGCTATCTCCATGAAAATACACTAAAACATCCATACTGACCACTATCTTCCTTGCAAAGACCAAATCTAAAAGAAAATATCAACCAGAACTCAGCTACAAATTCACTTCTAGGACAAAATCTATTATTAATTCTTTAAAAAAGGTAAATTATACTCTAACAAAACTAATCCAATCTGCTAACTAAAGGCTGTCAACTCGATCAAAAGACATAATACTTACATCTTCAGCATTAAAATCTGAATTTCCATGTTGAGTTGCTCCATTTCTGGAAGCTGGAGATACTACCCTGAGGATGCTACCTTGAGGATCATCACAACCATTACTAGTATACTTTCCAGACAGTGAATCTGTAACACGATCCCCTGGGTCAACGGAATCATTGGTTATACTACCACTTTCAGACACGTTCTCCAGATCAGCTTGGGAAATCTGGTGCTTCTCGATTTCCAGCCTCAAAACACCTTTGACAGGTTTGTGCACCTTACGTTTAGGATCCTAGAGATTTTTCATGAAATACCAGACACAAAGAACAGATTACAGTTGAACAACTATTTTTTAATCATAGCAATCAAAGAAGTCTGTCTTCTCAAGAAAAGAAAAATGCACAGTTACCAAAAGTTGAGACTTAATAATATAAGTGGCACAGCAGTGTCATATAGACCAAACCTAGACATTTAGTAGACAACCTTTAGAAACCCAAAAAAATAAGACCAATTAGAACTGTTAAACTATATGAAAAAAAGAGGGAGAGGGAGAGAGAGAAGGACATTGAACTGAAACAGTGTGTATCTCAAATAGCACGAATGTTTTATTTACATTGAGAAAAAGGAATCAGGCCAGTAAATAGAGAAGATTTGATAACCTCTACTAATAAAGATATGATAAATAAAAATGCTACTGATAAAACAAATATAATCTAGATATTCTTGCTTATATAGCTCCTTACTTCTATAATGATAACAAAAACAAATTTGAATTACATAAATTGAATAAAAAGCAATTGATCATAGAGGAGCATGCAGTCATAAATTAACATTTTAATCTGATGGAGACGCAGACAAACCAAACCCAAATAAGAGAAGCAAATAATAAATATTTAAAGCATACTAAATAATTGTACTATAGTGCATATCAACAAAACCAATGAAACAATAATGAGAACCTATAAGAGGAAGATTCAATAAATAAATAATATTTAATGCACGCTGAATAATTGTAATATCGCACCTCATGACTGTTAGAGCCATTGGAAATGGATCTTGACTAGCAGTTAAAAAGGAGGTTATATGACTGTTCAGATCCATCAGTACTATTATAATCACAAATTATGCATTTACTGCTGCTCGAAACTGTTTCTACACTAATTTATAGGGTAATTAACATTTGGGTATAGTGGTTTATCATTATCCTAGAGGGTTATATTTTCTATTTTTACTATAAATGTACTTCAATCTGAATAATTATAAATAATGGAGAGCTGCAGGGTGCCCACTAAGCAATTCATCAAATATCTATTTTGTTCAGCAAATTAAGCAAGAAAATTTATTCCTGAAGAACAAAATCAAAGACAGGAAACCTGAAACGCACACCTGTAGTGATTCCTCCGTATAGCATTCTTTGACTTTACTTAAGTTTGAAACCTCAACTACCACAGAATTTCCATTAGAGTAACTCAGCTTTCCATCTAAAGACATTTTTGCACTAGTCTCAAAAACACCTTCATGAGAACTTGAACCAGATACACTTGGAGCAAGAGGGCTGCTTGGGGAAGCAGGCCCTACTGAAGCTGCACCAATAGTGCTATCAAATAATGATACGATGGTCCATGCGAAGGACTCTTTGTAAGGCATGATTTGAGACCACACCTGCAGTTTTTGCTTCTCTCTCTCAGTCAAGTGCACCTGTCCAAGTGAATGTTAAAAGCTCATTCAATGCATCATTTCACACACAAAACAAGTCACCCTGTAAATTATACACTTAAATAAGCAAGACCCACATTAAGCAAGAAAAAATTCATGGAACATATTGATTTCTAGAGAAAGAAATATGAAAGTACAAGCCAGAAAATGCAGTTCACACCCTGCTCCCTTTTAAACTAATAATTTAAATTTTGTTACTAGCATCCTCTGAACACCAGTCCAAAAACATTAAATAAAAAAAAAAAAAAAGATAATGTCTTTCCTCCATTTTTTTAATTGTCCAAGACCAAAAGTAGAAGATGAAAGGAGAACGAAAAAAAGCATATTAATTTTCTAAGTTGAAAGCCTGGTTCAAGTGCCTAGGCTCACATTCATTTTAATGTGTTTTCCTGCTGCAGCATATATTTTCACTGCATCGTCAAGTCCCACAGAATGGAAATTACACTATTGATCTCACTTTACACTACTCTCCTTACCCTTTTCACAGTTTCCCCATATAAAGTGCAGATCCCCAAGGAGGATGGTCGGTATCTTCATCTTGTGAAATCCAACATTGTCATTCCTATAATTTTGATACCATTAATAACATAAATAACCTACTGAAAATGGTTCTGGTGGGATTGGTTGATCTAGTGTGCTGATTAGAAAGCCCACTTCTTGAGGAAGAAAAAGGAAATCTGACCCTATTTCTTTCTACATTTTGACCTGCCTCACACAAGAACCACATGCCTTCTTGTTCCAATCTGCATCTTCTCAAGGTTTGATTTGTCTTTCCAGCTACAACCCTGCCTGTTTCTCTAGGCTGCTCCCTCACCTGCCTGTACTTTGATCTTCTCTAGGTGTAGTTTTTCGGCTGCTTTCCATTAAAGCAACTTCTAGCAATTACGCTGCTGTGATGATTCAAAGTGGGTTTCTCATTTCTGCTTCGCTTATATCTTCTCCTGCCTTCTCTGTTTCAGTGCTAGGCATAAAGGGAGTGCTAACGCAGCTTCTGGTGGTGGTAGCAACCCATGTGATGTTGAGTTGGGGTCCTATAGTGCCCAAGAATTATCTTGGACATAGGAGTGAGGTGGAACCATATTTCAATCCCCAGAGATGCAAGAAAAAAAAAATCAATGCAGACATTGTTTTGAGATAATAATCGATGGGTTCATCAAATGAAGCATCAAAATGAGTGGTTGTATCGCTGGGCAAATTAGGTTAATGTTATAATGATTAGATTGGGTTAGATTGTATGGCCCAACCTCTTTGCTAAATGGTAAAAGAAAATATTTGGGCTGATAAATGTTTGGCTCAAGGAGAATGAGAAAGAAAGAGACAACATTAGGGTTGTCTTCTCTCATGTTCACAGCTGCCTCTTCTTCATTTTCCATCAGTGTTGTGGCTGCCTCTCTAGTTTCACATGGGCGTCGTGCAATACTAAAGAAACCATGCATGGCAATTGGAGTAAGCAAGAGCATGAATTAGTATGCATTTCTTCCAACTCAATTCACGCAATAAAACAAAGCAGAATAAGGTTTTTTTCAAACTGAGTCATGCGACCCCTCCTCTTTTGGGGTGAGACCTGAATCGACTATTCAGGCTATGTTTCTTGTTACAATCGCAATTCATATGATTCCAAGTACCATAGGAACGATACAACACTGATATGGGAGCACATACGAGTTTTCTACGATGTGTAACATGGGAGTTGTGAGTCGTATCATATTGCACGATACGAATCGTGTATCGTGCAATACTTACTATCCTATGAGGGAGTACGTCAAAAAATTGTGGCAAGGAGTGATGAATTCCATATCACGGCTTTCAATGTGGCAAGGAGTGATGAATTCCATGACAACTTGGAATTGAATGCAAGATATGGCTCGGTACTTAAGCCGCCATCCTATGGTGAGAAGAGTCCAAATATTAGAGTCAACAAATGAATTTGACCATGGAAGCAATTGAAGAAAATATAGCTTATTGGAAGAAACCATAATGCAACATCATGACCTATGGGGTGAAGAATATTAAGGAAAGGAAGACCATATAAATTTCTCGGTGAACAGCTCTAAGGCTTTATTTAGATTGAAGGAATGGGGAATGAGATCAAGTTGTAATGTACAAATGTTTAGATTACATTAAATGGGACTGTTTGTATTGTGCGCCCTTGGGCAGTGTGAAAAAGTCTTAAATATAACCACCTATTAAATGCTTGAATAGCCTAAAAAATAATGTATTAATTACCTTCCGTGTTTTTGATATAATAAATACTCTCTTTCCCAATATTAACTTCCTTTTCTTATCATTTATGCATGGGCGCACAGACCCTGTACTTGGACTGCTAAGCTTCAAAACCTATTCCCATTACCCACCCCAATTTTGGCGTTCGGTTGATTTGCAAGAAAATTAATCATTTAATTGTATTTTCCGCCCTCTGAGTCTACATGCTTCATCCTCCCCCAGTTGAAGGCACTCAGCCTCTACAATATAGGTCATTTGCTAATGAGTAAGCCCTCTCTTCCACCGTTCCAATAATTCCTTCCCATATAAATTTATTCAGACCATCCAAATGAACTTTTTTAAGTTCCCCCTTTGTTTCACATTTTATTCCCAAAAAATACCCCATTTGATTACAAATAAAATAGAGGAGCAATGATTCACAACTATTGCTAGTTGCTTTTTGCAATAGGAACAACCCACGTTCTATGCAAGTACCTCACACTTATGCTCACTCTACTCAACTTTCTAACAACTAAGCAGGGATGCACAAAGATGAAGATGGAGATTTGGAGAAAGAATGATGAAAAGGCATCAAGCGAAATTAGAAGAAAAGTTCATTTTTTTTTATTGGCTAGAACAAAAGTCCACACTATAACTTTTACCACATTCATCATAAAGTATCCAAACAATGGAATGGAACTTCCATTCTATTGCTATAACCATTGAATATCCAAACATTATCTAAGACAATTGTCTTCTCAAAATCTATCGATACATCTTACCTATAAGAAACAGCAAGCATAATCTTTTAAGATAGCAAATGGCGTTGTCGAAAATATTGGTCGACAAAACATAGTCCAATTATTGACACAGAATGCAGCAATTTAGAAACCTGCTGAAGAGATGTTCATTGAGAACAGGGAAAGGGTGCATTGAATACTTTTCAAGGCTCACTGTATTGAGTTTATGTTGGAGGACTCTGTGAAGAAAATACCAAATCAAGAGACAATACCAAAAACACAAAAAAGCTACAACATATACCAATTAAAGGACTTCTCCCTTTCTATATTGCAATGCCTTACAAAAGTGGAAGATTTGGAGAGACTTGTAGCTTGCTTTGCCACCTTTTTAGGATGGATGGAAGTCAGTGGAAAATATGGTAGTGGATAACAGGTTTGGGAAAATTATTGGGCTTTCCTAAAGGAACACTAGTCCTCCCCAACAAAAGTGCTTTATAGGCCAATTCAAGTGACAAGTCAGGCATGCAGTTCATTTATGACGAAATGAAACAGGTTTAAAAAAAAATACAAAATGTCATTATCAAGATTAGTTTGGATTTAAATTGAAAAAAGTCTTGGGCTTCATATTAAGCAATAACTCGTATGAGCTATAGCATTTTAAAGCTTAAGTTATTTTACTCAAGGTCTTCTTTTAAAGAAAGTACCATGGGTTGCTATTCAAGAATTGAGATTGCACTTTACTGAATCGCCAATGTTTAAAAAATAGATGACTTTTGGGGTCCAAAGGCTGCTCCTACATACTTTACATGCACACATAATAGCGGAGACTACTCAAAATTCTTAGCTAAAGCACAAAAAAGACAACAACAAAGAGAAAAAAATGGCAATACATACTGGATCTTTACGTGAATAAACAGAAGCAGTAACCCCGCCATCTTCAGTAGCGTGCTTCTCTAACTGGATTAACAAACAAACTGAAGCAGATGGTGCATCTAAGTAAAAGACTGCTCGAGGTTCATATGTAATTTTCGCCTGCCAATTGTTAAAAACGGGGGATGGGGGTAAATCATGGTCACTTCAAAATCATCCATTGATTTTGTATATTTAAAATCCACAAAAATTAACTTGCATAGCTTACATCCTGCATTTCTGTTGGTAAGACATTAAAGTAAAAGTCTTCGGACAACTTTTCTCTTCTCTCCCTATTGTATAAGCAAATTGTACCATAAAAGGGCTCTACGGATCAAGAGAACAAAAACAGAGCACTGTGTCAGACACTTGAACCCACTCGCAGCATAAACACTAAAACTAAATGGCATAGCATTGGCAGCTGCACAAAGAGATGAAGCAATATGTCTATCACATTATACCACCAATATCAACAACATAACACTCACCAACCAATCCTACTTGAAATTGTAAAGACTGAACTTTTACAGATATCTTCATTCCACTGAGATGCCGAACAGAAAAGGAATGACAAAGAAAAACTTAGTTGCGCCAAAAACAACAGTAAAAGACGATTGAAATATACTCTACTCAGAAACATCTCACAAATGCCATACTGCGATATCGGAGTTTCCGGTATCCTTTGTCCAAATATCAATGCCCTCTCATTTTCCCAATCAAATGCAGGTTCATAAGCAGGAAGGGGAGATTGACCAATATGCTGCGCATTCAAGTAAATAAAAAATTAAAACCAAAATCAGTATCAATAATGTTTCTACAAGCTTGAATTGTAAACTAGCAGAGAATCTCCAGCAGAATAAAAAACAAGGAACTAAACCATCATCCACCTTCGGAGCATCCGCATGCAGCAAGTCACCATCCACACCTTCCAGAAACTGCCTTCCAGAAGTACTTGGTGTGTCATCTTCACTAATATCATCACCCTTCGTTCGCCTAGCCCCAGCAAGCCGCATTTCTGCATACGCCAATAATTTTGTTCAAGAAAACACTTCCTACAATCACTAATCACCCATACGCTGTCCCTTGTGTTATGACGCAGAATGCAAAATTTGGTATGATGAAGAGAAGAAGCAGCAAAAAGAAAAGAGAAGTGCCAGTGCCATTGTCATATGCCATGATTAGTATTAGCTAGTTCACGTTAAAACCCTCATTTCATAAACAAAATTTTGTTGGTCCAAATGGAACTGGACTGGCATCTCTTAATCAAGGTATCACTGATCTAAGCTTTGTAGAAAAAACATGGTTGGGAGAAGAGACGACCTCAAAAAAGGTTATTAGGTTTCTCAACAAAGATTAGTCATCAACAGATGGTGAATACTCTGCACCAATGTCAAGGTGACTAAACATACCCATTTCATGATTTAGAAAAACGGAAACATAAAAATGCAAAATGCAGAAGCTAGAATTACGGAGGAAAGGAAATAAGAACAAGTACAACAACAAAACAATTAAATGAGTTTCTCTATAAGCTAAACTAGTTTATGCACAAGTTAATAATAAAAACTTAAAGAAGTTATACGACAGTGAGTCCACAAATTAACTTACGCGTAAGCTAATTTTAGCTTATGGAGAAGCTAGTTTCAATTTTTCTTCCTATTTTTCTCTTCTAGAAGTTCTTAAGAAATTAGAAGTTCGTACAAACAGACTTAAAATGTACATACTAAAAAACATTAGTTGCAAAGAGACACAACCCTAAACCCACCCACATGATATCGATAGTGTTATGGCACAGAATACAGAAGCTGATAAGATAAACAAAAAGCAAAAAAAAAAAAAACACAATAAAAAATACAAGAGAAATAAATACCGGTGCCAGTTAACTAACCACGTTCCCATATAAACCCCCTTTCACAATTTTAACAGATAAAACAACAAATAGCAGAATGCATAAGGCATGCTACGATAAACTTATTCGCAAGTACTTTTTGAAGAAAATAAATTAAACAAGGTTTTTCTTTAAGCTAAAATTATATTATGCATGAAATTAAAAACTATTTAGTAGAATTTTTCTCATGTTAATTTCCCCAAAAGCTTTTTTTTTTTTAACTTACGCACTAGAGAAACTTGTTTCATTTCTCCTCATGGAGAATATTATCAAAACAAATTGTAAACTGATACATTGAATGAAGAAGGAGCAGAAGCCAAAAGTAATAAAAGAGAAATAAAACCAGTCACCGTCCATTTCACATGCTATAATTATTATTATCCCATTAATTAAGCACACTCACATTTAAAACCCATTTCACTATTTCCAAAAATACAAAAACAAAAATCGCATAATGCAGAAGCTAATAAGATTATAAAAGGTAGTAAAAAATTATACATAATGAAAAAAAATTAAAAACAGAAAGAGAGAGAGAAATAAATACCGGTCTCAATGTCAGTGTCAGGGCCTTCATATATCTGGTTATGAAACGACGGCGTTCCAACGGATTCATAGTGTCCGTACTTGTTCTCATCCTTGACCCAATCCGTGGTATAGCAATGGACCAGTTCGTTGAGGTGCGGCCACTGCTCCAGATTCTCCTCAAACTGCACAACAACCAAACCACGTGTCACTTCGAAAACCCGCAGCGTTTCCCGTAGGACTCGCTTCAACGGTTACTTACCGTGTTGCGCCACCTCGTGGTGGCCGGCGTGGCGTCGCGGCGCTGCCGGAGGTGGAGCATCGTAGATCTAGGGTTTTCCGTGCGCGAAACGGGGCTAGACAGCGTCGCTTCGGGATCAGAGGTTAGAGAGACAGCGCACAATGTGGAGCATTAGCTGGATCTGGAAGAAGGCGAAGAAGCATTGCGACGATGAGAGAGAGAAGCAAAAGGAAAAGGTTGTTGAAGTGCAGAGAGAAGAAGAAGAAGAAGGAGAGAGAGAGAGCGAGTGAAATGAAGTCAAAAGAAGTCCAAAGAGAGAAAACGCCAAAGAGGGTTCATATGTACACAGAAGAGAGGTGTCGGACCCAATGTCTCTTTCTATTATTTTTTTCTCATCCTCATTATTCTGCTCTGCTATTATCTACTGTTTCAAAATTTTCAATTTCAAGAAAAAAAAAGTTTATTTTGTTTATGCAAAGATAATATAATAAAATATTTTTAACAAGTAAAAAGTATAATAAACATAAGCTTTAAATAATTCTTTTTTATATAATATTTGTAACTGATTTTGATTTACACAATTTTTTATTATTTTATTCCTATTATAATAACTTTTTTAACTTCTTTACTCTTTTGTCATATCAGTTTATTTTTATTAGGTAACGTGCATGGTGTTTCTGCTGATTTAGTATAAAGATGGCTAGACACCAATTTGTTCAAACTTAAAATAATTATTTTCTAAAATAAAGAATTTTTTTAAAATTCACTGATCTGAGAAAAAATAGTATTCGCTTTAAAAAAATGCAGAAAAATAAACATATATATAT
>Ga0123340_1004677_pt1 | contig 13014 bp, 13 predicted proteins | sample SirMexnodulemix_FD_89961 | JGI IMG/M metagenome (GOLD analysis project Ga0123340, IMG submission 89961) | Root nodule microbial communities of legume samples collected from Mexico - Siratro Mexico nodule mix | ecosystem: Host-associated > Plants > Roots > Nodule | place: Mexico: Nepantla... | reverse complement strand
TATATATATATATATATATATATATAATATTGATGAAGGTGGTAGGGTCCATTAGGACACGACTCCACGTGTCATGATTAGACTTAGTCCCTTAACCACAAACAAAGATTTGGGACCATCTACCATTTTTAACCTAATTTAAGCAAAAAGGTTAGTATAAAATTATGTTATTTTACAAGAAAAAAAATTACAAAGTACAAATCAATTTTATAATTAAGAGAAAACAATATGAGATGTATTAAATAATGTGATATAGAAATAGATAAATTGTATAAGTTTTTTAAGAATAATAATACAACTCTAAAATTTTGTTGAACATTAAAAACAAGTTTTTAGAAATAAGTGTTTTATCGCACAAAAATATTGTAATATAATAAATATTTTTAGTAAAAAGCGTAGCTTAAAATATTTAAATTAATAGTCAATGTTAACGGTTTCTGAAATTAAAAATCTATTTTGCCAACTATTTTCTTTACAACAATAATTTTAGAATAATGATATTAAATATTATACCTTTTATAGTTTTGATTTTTAAATGTTTTTACTGTAAATTGTAACTCATAAAGATATTAGTAGCAGCATTAATGTAAATGTTTTAAATATCATTAATAAAAACTATAATAAAATATGTTTTTTAAAACAATTATTATAAAAACTAATATACTTACTCATATTACAGCTATGAATATATTCTTACATTATCAATTTTATATGAGTAAATATACATTTAAATAATTAAATTTAAAAAATGAAAATAATGACTCTATTACTATTTTAAGGGTTAAAGTAGATTTATCACTAAAATAAATACAACTATCTATATATAAATCTAAATCGAATTAGAAGGTTTCAAAATTTATATATAGAGGATTATATGAAGAAACATCATGTCATGGTACCAAACTGCAAAGCCAATCGAATATTCGATATTGATTTTGCTGGATTTAAACTTCTTTTGACTCTTCTCTCATGATTTTCCAATGCAATGGAAAAATATAATACCTTCACCATACTTATTTTCATAATTTTGTTTCCCGAAACTTGAGAGTAATAGAAAATAAAATAAGAATATTGAAATTTACTTTTTTTTTTCTTCAACGTTCCTTTCGAAACAATATTGTAAAAGAAAAAGATGTGGCTCAAGACATAGCTTAAATTCTTTGTTCAGACATTACATAATCATTAATATTGTTTTATTCAAAGTCATTGCATCATCACATCCAACGTATGTACTTTCTTATTTAACCTGAGAAGTAATAAAAACTCAATCTTCCATTCTGCACCACATTCTCAATTTCAAAGCCTATGACAATTACTTAAAGAATAAATAATAGAAATATTATTATCATTATAATTAAAATCATTTATCCAACTTGTCTTCTATTTTATTCTTATCATATTTCTCAATCTATTTCTTTCTTTATTTTTAATCGCATTATTTATTACATCTTAAAAGCGGGAGTGCGTGCACTGATATTTTCCTTAATAATATATTTACTTGCTTTGTAATTTTTTTACAATTTCAGAAAAGTTGTTGACTTTAATTACAAATATTTAATTTTCTGTAATATAATTGAGTTTATATACGTGCATGCATATTGGAATCATTACAACATAAGTGGTTTCTTCTTATTTTTATATGTATGGTTTTTCTTATTCATGAGTCCCCACCTAACAACTAAATTATGCAGAAAATGTTCCCTGGTGTGTGTTCTACCTTCTGTCACCTTCAGTCTCAGAAACACAAGATTCTCTTTCTCAATTCTCACCATCAATTCATGTTCTATCATACTATAATCATTTTAACATAACTAATAACTTAGAAGTTGGTGTCATCTTCATCACCACACTCTCACCCTCACCCTTCAAGATAGAAAACTTTTCTTAACCTTCTTTCACTCTGATGCAACCTTACATCAATCCAATTTCAATTATTCAAGGACAACCTCAACCACTTCCCATCTTTCTCTCTTCTTTTCTGTGCAGTTGAGAAAAAAAATATGCTCCAATCCAACAAGCAAAGAAGTTTCTCCCCACTTTTCTTCTCTATCTTTTTTCTCTGACCCTTTTGTTCTCTCTACTTCATTATGAGTTTCTGTTCTGATCACACCAAGGCTTTTTCCAATGCACATGTTTCCTCTGCAGTTGGAAATGACTCTTGTGAGCACAAAAGGCTCAAAGTCATGACCTTTTTGAGAAAAACCATGTGGGACTTTGCCTTGGCATGTATTGGTGTTGGTCCTTGTGGTGGCAACAACGACCATAACGGTCAAAGGAGGACAACTTTGGAGCATAACAAGGCGTGGTTGCTGGCGGAGTCTGGAGCAGAATTGGCAAGTGCTGACCCTCAATCGGTTCACTCATCTTTCAGGTTCAGCTTCTGCTCTCAGGTAGAGGTTGAGTCCTTCAACATGAGCTCTTCTGCTGCTGCCGCTGCAACCTTTTTGATGGTAAATTTGGAATATGAATCTCAAGTTAAGGAGATGAAATGGAGAACACATTCACTGGAGAAAAGCATATCTCCAGTCTTCAACCCTTTGATCAGGTTCAGCTATGGTGAAATTCTATCAGCTACTCACAAGTTCTCCAAAGGTAACTTGTATGTGAATATTCTGTTGATGGAATTGAATTTGATTCCTTTGTGTGAGATTGTGATTCTATGTTTTGTTGTGGACAGAGAGAGTGTTGGGGAGAGGTGCCTTGAGCTGTGTTTTTAGAGGAAGAGTTGGGATTTGGAGGACTGCTGTTGCTATTAAAAGGCTGGACAAGGAAGACAAGGAGTGTGCTAAGGCGTTTTGTAGAGAATTGATGATTGCTAGTTCTCTTCATAACACAAATGTTGTTCCTCTAGTGGGGTTTTGTATTGACTCAGAGGAGGGTTTGTTTTTGGTATACAAGTACGTGTCAGGGGGCAGCTTAGAGCATCACTTGCATGGTAGTCATCTTCTCTGATTTTGCTTAAGCCCCAATGCTAGCCATATAGTTGTTTCCATTGATTTTTATGGTTTTCACTGATTATAGATGACCTTTTTTTTATAGGGAAGAAGAAAAGTGTGAAGGGTAGTTCACCACTTCCATGGTCTGTGAGATATCAAGTTGCAATTGGGATTGCAGAAGCCGTGGCTTATCTGCATAATGGAACAGAAAGATGTGTTGTTCATAGAGACATTAAGCCTTCAAACATTCTGCTCTCCTCTAAGAAGATTCCCAAGGTAAGATTCCCTTTTGCTGATAAGTTGTAGTATACCGTATGTAGTGGAAATTGTATCATAAAGAAGCCCTCATTCTGATTGTTTTCTTTGTTGCTAAATTGCAGTTATGTGATTTTGGATTAGCTACATGGACTTCTGCCCCATCAGTTCCTTTTCTCTGCAAAACTGTAAAAGGAACATTTGGGTGTGCACTTAACTCCTTCATATCGATTTAGCAATTTTTGTGTGGAGGGGGTTGGCTTTTTGCTTTTTTCATTTTCATATTTTGATCATTCAAATAAATTGTTTTATCTTCTCTTACTCTACAGTTATTTGGCTCCTGAGTATTTCCAACATGGGAAAGTATCAGATAAGACTGATGTTTATGCTTTGGGAGTTGTTCTATTGGAACTCTTAACTGGCCGCAAGCCAATTGAAGCAAAAAGACCCCCTGGAGAGGAAAACTTGGTAGTATGGGTGAGTTAATGATAAAATATCGTGTCATGGCTTGTGATTTCATATAATGCAACCGCTCTCAGCATCAACAACTCCTATCAATTAATCAATGATAACTCTTAGCTTTTAAATTTCTGACTTCTGCAAGACTAGAACAAAGTGAATATAATAGAAAATTTTTCAGTGTTGCCCGATCTAGCTGCAAAATGACGTTTAGGACTGTTTGGTTCAAGCAAATATTTTTGGTTCTGTTTTTGTATTTCACTTGTAATTACAAAAATCTCAGTTTGTTTTTATCCGTGACATTCATTTGCAGGCTAAACCTTTGCTTAGGAAAGGGAAAGGAGCCCTTGAAGAGTTGCTTGATCCTCAAGTCAAGTACAATTCGAGTTACACAGATCAAATGGCTCGGATGGTTGATGCAGCAGCTGCCTGTGTTACAAATGAAGAATCTAGGAGGCCTAGCATAGGTGAGATTGTTGCAATACTGAAAGGTGAAGTTGAGCCTGTGTTCTCTAGAAGAAGGAAGTCTGGTTATCTTGGCAATGGATTTGTGATTGATTATTACCCTCAAACAAATAACGAGATGAAGAGTCACTTGGCCTTGGCAATGCTAGGAGTTCCAGAGTGTGAGGATGATGATTTTCTCTATAGTCGTTGAGAATTGTTTTTTCCATGATTCTCACCACAGTGCAGGGTTTAGATGTGAATGTTTTCATGTTTTTAGTAGGAACAGAAGCTCAGAGGAACATTGCCTTTTGTTTGTACATTTCTTTACCCCAAGGAGTAAAGTGTAATATATTTTCTTGAGTAAACAAACATTTCTACGGGTAAACTATTTTGATAAAATTCTATTTTCATTAAGCTTTTATGGATAATATATGTGTAGGAAAACTCATTGCTACCAGTTTATCTTTGTGAGTGTCTTGGATTCTTCCTCGTGGCTCTAGAAGATACAATTTTTATAAGACCCCACCAGACCAATTCAGGCCAAAAGAAAACACACACAAGGAAGCCAATTTTGCATTGACAAAGATCAGTTAAATATACAGACACGTACTTGTTTAGATGACGTACAAACTTAAAATTGCATGTTTTAAATTAGACTCCATTTTATAAGATAATCTCTACTTGTTGGTGCACCTATATCTTGGCGTCTAGGGCAAGGACCTTGTTATATAATTGATAATACACACAATAAGTCCTACCATGTAACACCCTTTTTCCAATATAGAAAAGCTCCAAGAGGGTAACAAAATCAAATGAATAAACCTCTCATTTTGATCATTATCTATATATATATGTAGAACGTTAGAAAGCATGCACACATACACAAGAACAGTTTTGTCTTCCCATTGCTGACAACATACATAAAATAGAACAAAGGAAGTAAGAAAGAAATTGAATCGATTAATTAATTACAAAAGGGTGGTGGCAAATTAATCAAGTTAAAAAATCTTTGCAACATCTTTGACTAGGCCACGGTTGGCTCTAGCAAATTCTGTGAACTCTTCGTGTGAAATGTAGCCATCTCCATCAGTGTCAATCTCTTCCATCATCCTTTGCACCTCTTCTGCTGTTACTGATCCAAGGGTCTTCAGTGCTTCTCCGAGCTCAGCTGAAGAGATTTGGCCATCGCCGTTCGCATCAAAACGCTTGAAAATGCGCTCCCTGTCAGCCACGTCTTGAGGATCATCAGCCATTGTGGTTAGACAGACACAGAGAAAGAAAAAAGTAAGAACAACAAATGATAACAATGTGTTGTGTGAATGAATGAGTTCCTTCTTGTTTGTTTGGTTTGGATGAGTTGCAGTGAAATTGGAGATTGGCCAAAGGGTTTGGAACTTGGTTCTTAAAGGGGTGGGTGCCACTTCATGTAAGGACACCCTTTAATGTAGGGGTTGGTGTCCTATTTGGCAATGATCATGAGACTTGGTCATGCTTTACAACCGTTTCATTACTGTACTTGTTTATGGTTGAAAATGTTTGGGACACGAATGGAGAATGTTTCTGAGTTGTGATTGAAAATTGAAATTGTTCAACAAAAGAATTACAACACTTAAAAAGTAAATTTAACTCACATAATAAAACTAAAAATATATTAAAACTATTTTTATTGGATCATTCTCTCGTCTCTTTTCAGAAGTTTTATAAAGTATATTCTATATTTATCGATGATTTTAGTCAACTACTGTTCATAACTTATTTTTTTTTATATTGCAGCGTGTTCTTAACACACTTTAATAATGATTAAAAGTTTTTTTTCTAAAATCAATTTTTATATATTTAATATGTGAGAGAATAATTTATAAATTATTTTCTGAAAGTTTGTCTCGCCAAACATTACTCTTCTCATTCTTCTCCTTCCCTCGATGAAGGATCAACCATAAACATATTACTAATCACGCTTATATAGCACCACGTAACGATGAATAGTATTATTTTTCATGCACAGATATTTCTTTCTTTTTATTTCTATTTAGTTGGTAAAAGAATTATATTCAATAATTCACCTTACAAAGAAAGTTATTATATTATACTATATTATAGCGAAGTTATTTATTAACTATTTTTATTTTTATTTACGTCTTAAAAAGTTATTTATTATATCATAACAAGGAAACAATAATGCACCTTACAAAGAAAGATTAAGAAGGAATTTTGTGTGAAAAAATAATTTCAACCTTTATCCCCTAAATAAGGAAATGAGAGAGGTGTGCAAGATAATTTAGGGTTTAGTGCAACTTACTAAAATATTTTATTTTGGTATGTAAATTGAGTCGATAACTATTAAAAATATTAATAAATAGATGGATTTGTTTATTTTTAATATATGGATGAAGTTGACGAGAAAGAAACAATATTTTAGAGTTGTAGGAGTCTCTTGAAGCTCCCATTTGATTTAAGTGAGTTACTACTAGAAAAAGAATTTGTTTTTAATATTTTGGACATAGTATTTGAATAATTATAGAGGAAAAATTCCTTCTAATGCTTCAAATATAATATTTGAAGCATTTCAATGTTTCTCAAACAAGTAAAAAGTTTTGAAATTTGTTAAGAGATATGTATGAATTCTCGATATGAAAGACCTTTTTTTGATAAAATAACAAAAATGAAGTTAGAAGATACAATTTTTTTGTCATCGTACACAAAGACAACTACTCAAAATTGTTTACCCATCAAAGGATGAAGAACATCAATCATTGATATGCTCTAATGATAAAGTTCATATGCGAATTAAATTTAAAAAGTATGTTGATATATTTCTACATAAATGATTGTTGAACATTATGATGAGTTATTTTCAGAAGATTTCATTCGTACAATCTCACTATTTAATTAAGATGACATACTTTTATTTCACAACTGCACTACTTTTCCTTATGAAAATAATATGGAATAAGTGTCTAACTTTAAAAGAAGACTAATTGAGACCAATAATATAATAAAGAATAAATATTTGAATTCAATATTTGACTTAAAATTAAAAGAGTTTGTTTGGACATATTCATTTAAACTTGTAAGAATTTAGCACTATTATGTTATCCAATGCAACTTGGCGTTGAATTTAATCCATTGTAATAGGAAAAAAAAAGTTAATTGATATAATTTTTATTGAGAAATATATAGTTATACACTTATATAACTTTTTTTTTAAAATGGTTAGACAAATCATGTTAAATATACCCGTGAAGAGAGAAAGGTAGAAGTAAAAAGCCATAATTAAAAATGGAATAAAATAATATAAAAAATTAAAATCAATGGTTTTTAAATATAAGTTATACTCTTACATCATAGATGTACACAAATTGGGATTGGAAAACAAGTTTTGATAATTTTTAAAGTACAATAAGGGACCCACTATAAAATAAACCATTTATAGAATTGATAAAATATGATTTAATCTACTTAAATTGTGAATATAATTTTTATAACATTAAATATTTCAAGTACAAAATTCCTTTTTATGCTTTAATTAAATTAAAAAATATATCACAAATTACACAGCAATTTCTACATCATAGATCAAGTACAAATTGATGCATGGAGAAGATTCTCCATTAGCCAATGATAAACTTGACTAGTGTAGAATTTTGCCTGAACTAAATGACCTCCTCCAAAAAGAATTATCCTCAATGAGCACATAATTACAGAGAGTGGCAGCAAAGTTAGGAGACAGGCTTAAGCATAGCATCAAGAACAGCTTCCTTTGTGGGCAGAGCTGGAATTGCACCTCTTTCAGTCACAGTCAATGCCCCACAGACATTAGCAAACTTGAGAGAATCTCTCAACTCTTCCTCTTTCTGCAATCATAAATTAAAATACATGATAATCTATAATTATAAATAACACTGTAAAATTTATTATATGTGTTATCACATTTCAGTTAAATTCTTAAAAAACACTTTTTTCCTTATTCCAGTTCTCAATTCTTCTGTGTTTTACATTGGGTTACAGGCATAAAACTACAGAATTGAGAATTTAAGGCAAAAATTTGAGATTTCTTTTATGTGCTCCGTATGCAAGAGTTTCTGCAGTTGTGAGATGTAAACTTTTGGGATGTGTTAATAACAAAGCAAATGCATTTTTCTCACCTGAAGTAATGAAAGATTCACAGCTAATTGTGATAATATTCCAGCCACAAAAGCATCACCAGCACCAGTAGTGTCAACAGCATCCACCTTCAATCCCTTAACCCTGCCACTGAACTCCTGCAAAGAAATACCAGGACAGGTTTCAAATCATAATAATCAATATATAATTAGCAGCATAAATGCTATTAGAATTTGTAACTAATAACTTTTCCAGAACTTCTTTTTAGTAGTCTTTTACAATCAATTTCCAATAGAAGATACGATGTCAAACAAATATGGTGACCACAAAATAAATAAGCAAGAGTTGAAATGAATTTCCAAAACAGCATGTTTGGAAGGCTTACCTTGGTGTAATATCTACAACCTTCTGCACCTTCAGTAACTAGGAGTAGCTTGAGGTTTTCATGGAATAGTTTTCGTACAACAGCATCATCGTATGGGTCCTCACCTTTTGTAAGAAAAGAAATCTCTTCTTCACTTACCTGAACAGTCATCATATTGATCGTGAGAGATGGTATTTCTGTCTGTTACGTACTCCAGAAAAAAAAGAGCAAGAAAAGCCTATTGCTAAAGAATATAATCAATATATATTATACCTTAATGATATCTGCAGTCTCCCATATACTCAGAATTCCTTCTCTTGCACTATCTTCAGAAGGCCATAAAGGAAGCCTCAGGTTAGGGTCATAAGACAGAACTACACCAGCATCTTTTGCAGCCTTTGCTGCAGCTATGTGTGCTGATTTGCATGGTTCTGTTATAAGACTTATAGAACCATAATGAAAAATCTTAGCCTGCTAGCATGAAATAATAGAACAATATTAATAGAATTTATAAATTTAGAAGAATTATAGCAGAAAATATTAAGAAGTGGAACATAGACTTGGCAGTGAAGAAATTCTTTCAAACAGATACTAATAGTTAAACAAATTCACCAAGCATTGGTTGAAAGAAGTGATTTTGAGTAGCTTAACAAAGATTACTTGAGAAAAGTGCAACAGAAAGAATGCTGAGTAACATGCTCAACAGAAAGAATGTGGGGTACATTTTGCTTTTGTTTGACTACCTCAAATTTTGCTTTTGGTATTACCTTTCTGATTAGGTCCAAATCAAGTTCATCTTCTTGGAGCAGCATATCAGCACTGGGATTACGATAAAACATGAACTCTCGCTCTCCATCACTCCTCAATGTAACAAATGCCAAGGCAGTACGTGCACCAGGGTCAAACCGCATCCCTTCACGGTTTACATTATTTTCCCTTAGTATATCCGCAAGCATGTATCCAAATTCATCTTCACCAACCTGCTCATGTTGCAAAAAACACTCTTAAACTCGAATTTAGAAGAGACATTTAACAATGACTTCCAACTTGTAAGAACATAAAATACTGTTCAAAGTCAGAGTTTATTTATCTTGATATCAGATTCTCATTTGACTTTCATACCAAACTGTGGTTGTAATTTTAGTTACAGAAGTTGTTAGACAGTTAAAAAGGTGTGGTCAACTTTATTGATGATTTGACTAGGAGGGTATGGGTCAACTTGATAAATAAGAAAAGTGATGTGTTTGATATATTTAAGAAGTTGAAGTCCCTAGCTTACGGACAAAGTTGCAATTTATTGAAAATTATAGCAACTGACGGTGGTGATGAATATGTTTCCGATGAATTCAGTGGCTACTACGAAGGAGAGGGTATTATCCATGAAGTTACACCTCACTATACACCACAATATAATGATATTGTAGAAAGGGGAAAAAAAAAAATCATGAACATAATGAGATGTATGTTGAGGAGCAGAGGCTTACCAAGTTATCTATTGTTGTTGGGTTTTTCCGAAGAAAAAAACACCAGAGAGATCTCAAACAATGAGAACTGAGCTAAAACCTATATAAGAAAATGAGACCACTTTTAACCCAAAACTTTAAGGTATTAGATTGTGAGTCTTCTTTCTTATATATTGCTCAACTTTCTCATTTCTACTTAATGTGAGACTTAGACTCATACTTTGATACCTAACAATTGCTGGGGTGGCGGGGATGGAAGCCTCTACAGGGAGTAGTGTTGATTATCTCATAATTATTGGATCAATTTGTTTGAAGCATGTGTTAGATAAGTTGAGAAGGAAAGTTGACAACAAAGGAGAGCAGATGATACTCATCGGTTATCATTCTACAAGAGGGAAGAAGCGATAGATAGTAAGTAGAGATATGGTGGTTGATGAAACTAAAAGTTAGGATTTGAAATCTAAGGCAAGTAGCAACTCAGCTAAGACGATGTTTGAATCTACTAGTCTAGTTGACTCTGATATCAACATAAATGCTCCACCAGATCTTAGAAGATCCATAAGGGTAAGGCAACTTCCACCTAACCTAAATGACTATGTTATTGTACCAGACATTGCAGTAGATTCTGAAAGTGAACTAGTGCACTATGTACTGATGGCTGAAGCTGAACCAATTTACTTTGAAAGAGAAATTCCAAAACCTAAGTGGGGGTCAATACTACGAAATAAGAAATTGGCTCAATTGAGAAGAACCAAACATGAGAATTAGTAGGTCTGTAATCTAAGAAAATGTTCATCGCTTTAGAGTGGGTACACAAACTGAAAGTAAACCCATATGGTGAAGTGATGAAGCAAAAAGCAAAAATAGTTGCTAAGAGGTTCTTGCATAGAGAAGGATCTGATTATGATGAGGTCTATGCACTTGTAGCAAGAATGGAAGCATTAATATTGAGGTTGTACTCAAAGATTCACATGCCAGACTTTAATTCCTTAAAATTTGGCATCCCATCTTATTAATCATTTTGCCAACATGCGCACCAAGTGAATGCGTAGGTAGTGTTGTCACACAAATGCTAAGATTAATTGACAAGTCATGTTAGCAATTAATAGATCACTTCAGAATCCATTTGTGGTGTTTCTTATGGAAACTAACATAAACTTATGTGGTGGAAACTTTCATTATGGAGGGACTAACTAATGACACAAATCTTGTAAGGACTAATTTGACATCCCATAAATATTTCAAGGACCAAAATAGGAGTTAACTCTTGATTAACCTTATCATCTACTACTTCATAAAAGCTGATTTTGTAACAAACATGCTGTGATTAACAAAACAAGCCCCTAAAGTTTGGCAGCAGAGGTTTAAGGATGCCGGGACAATATCAAGTTTGCTAGCAAAATCAATTTTGACAGTATAAACATGATGCGTCCTACAACTATTAGAAGTATACAAACAACCTACAGAAGTACTTATATAATACCTTTCCAATGAAAGCTGATGAACCCCCTAATCGAGATATGCCTACTGCCACATTAGCAGGGGCACCTCCAGGAGCCTTTTTAAACGCAGGTGCTTCAGCCAAAGAAAGGCCACTGACGGTTGGGACAAAGTCAATGAGCATTTCACCAAAGCAAACCACAAGAGGTGATTCCTTTGTTTCAGGTGTCCCATCACCAGGAAAAGCCTTTCCTGTAGCAAAGAAAAGTTGAGAACTAAAATACATTCATAGCATAACTTGATACTCTAGAGAAGTGACACTAGAGAAAGAAGCAACAAAATCTTTTAAACTAAGGAGGACTTTGAATGAGGCTCTGCAAAGCTGATTTGCACTCAGCGAAATAGTTTCAGAACTATTATAACATTCAAAGCTTATTTTAAGTTCTACACTATCATCTGATAAAAACCAACAAAACTATTGATTCTTATAATAACTGTCTTCAAATTCATACGTGGGTGGATTTTTTTTACTAACAGGAAAAACTGTTACATTGACAATGCATGCTTATTAATTTATTGTCTTAATAACATATCAGAGCCAAGTTTACTAAATCATCTCTTAATTAAATTTATTATCCAAAGACACCTAAAAGCTAACATGCTCCCAACTCAAATTGATAGCACAAACTGCACCCTCCCCTAGTTGCAACAAGCATATTCGAAACCATTGCAAAGGTTCAAACAGAACAGAAAACATAGCATGCATAAAACTTAGACTTAGTGAAGACCCATAATTTGGATTACCTCTGACATTCAATTTGACAATCGGAGGGGCAAGAGGGGAAGAAAAGGCAGAAGCTTTGCAAGTGGGCTGACTGAACTTGACAGAACTTGGAGGGTGAGAAGTCACACTCCTGAAGCTGAAAACACCACAGTGAAGAGCCATTAAACAAGGAAATCACTACTAAACACCCGTCAAGGACTTGGCTCTTCAAATTCCTTTATTTTCTCTCGTTATGAACCCAAATTGAATATTTTTCTGAATTTGCGATGGGTTTGTGTGAAAATTGCCTCAGGAATTGACGAAAACTGGTTACTCTGTGTTGCCTAGTAAGCAAAGGAAACAGAATGCACAGTAAGTGCAATTTCTCTGCTGCCTTTTTTATTTTTTATTAATTTATTTATCTGAAAATAGAAAGATTCATAAGCATCTGCACGTTAGGAACTGCTTAGCGCTGACGCTGTTCAACTGATAAGCATCTTATGTTTCTCAAACAGTTAAATAACAAACCTAGTTTTTATTTACCCCCTGCCACCTGTAGGCAAATATTTGGAAAAACACAAAGATTTTACAAATGCACCGGGTATGTTACATTTGAGAGATTAAAAAGGAGGAGATTTGAGATCAAAATAACTGAAAAATATATATGTGTTTGAATAATAACAAACAAAGAAAAAGTTTATATAAGTTATTGTAATTTTTATTTATGATTCTATTATTATTTTTAGTTTTTTAACATCAATATCATTAATAATTATCTTATTA
>Ga0123340_1004666_pt1 | contig 13028 bp, 4 predicted proteins | sample SirMexnodulemix_FD_89961 | JGI IMG/M metagenome (GOLD analysis project Ga0123340, IMG submission 89961) | Root nodule microbial communities of legume samples collected from Mexico - Siratro Mexico nodule mix | ecosystem: Host-associated > Plants > Roots > Nodule | place: Mexico: Nepantla... | reverse complement strand
TGAAATTTGCTCTCTGCCAGCAAAATAAATCAATTTATTCGTGCCTGAAATTGATTTATTTCACCACTGCACCTTAAATCTTTTATCATTGAGATTCAGAAAAGGTTTTCTATTAACTAAACTTTTTTCAGTGTTTTAAATTGACAAAAATCTTTTAAAGTTCAATTCACCCCCCTCTTGAACTCAGCCAAATATATTTTCAAATATTATATTTTTAATGATGATTTAATCATTAAATAGTCTGATAAAATGACCTAGTGGTTACATAGAGTAAATGGTTTAATAGTAGGTTTAAAAGGGTCAAATCAAACAAAAATTCAAGTTGTTTCTCTAAATCAAAGCAGAAAACGAAATCTTAGTGAATGAATTAGAGAATAAAATCTACAATATCTCAGAAACAGATTTGACAAATATTCGCAAGGATACAAAGAAACATAATGTTAAATATTTTCAAATGTTAACAGCCCCAAAAAATTGCCATGTCATTAAATTCTATTATTTGGTTTTTGGAGGTTACCAGAGGTTACCAAAGTTGTTATTCAGTTTTAGAAAATTTTAAATTATTTTAAAAGTTTCTGAAGGTTTTGTTTTTAACATTAAGTTTTTAGAAGTTTTCAAAAATCGTTCTTTTTATTTTTAAAATAAGTTTTAATTTTTAATGAGAACAATAGAAGAGCAAATACATCAGAAAACTTGACGAACTGTTTTTCATTCTTGAAAGTGTGCAAAACAGGATCTTCATCGTATCCTGAAGAAGATTTGTAAACTCCTGCTAAGTAGAAGATAAATATTTCTTTAGGAAAGTGGCATTGATACACGTTTTGAAGTCATTTAAATCCTCTTGGTTTAACAATTTAAAGAAATATTTTGTGTGATGGCTTCAATCAAAGATATGGCTACTAACATTATCAAAATGGATCGTTTTGACGAGAGACACTTTCTGAGATGGCAGAAATGTGTTCATTTTCTATTGACTTCTCTTTATTTTGGTCTACGTTATTAACACACCAAAATCAAATGAATCTGAAAATGAAACCATTGGTCAACTAAGGGGGAGGCAAGAGTGAAAGACTGATGACTATACATGTAGAGGGCATATTCTGAATGCAATGAATGACTCACTGTTTGATCTCTACTACAATGTGACACCTGCCAAGGAATTATGGAAAAAATTAGAGACAAGGTACATGAAAGAAGATGCAATCAGTGAGAAATTTCTTCTCTCAAATTTTAATAATTTAAAAATGGTTAATGAAAGGGTTGTGATGGAATAATTTCGTGAACTGGAAAGGATGCTTAATCATTTTACTCAACACAATTTACACATGAATGAAACTATTATTGTATCCTCTATTATTAATAAATTACCACATTCTTAGAAATAGTATAAACGTATTCTGAAACATAAGAAAGAGGATACTTCTCTTGATGATCTTGCTAACCATCTTCGTGTAAAAGAGGAATGATGGGCCTGATGAAATCGGCCCTGAGCAACTGGTTGACCTCTTGCCTTACCGCTAACCTTCTCTCTTCTCCAAGCTCTGTTTCCTCTGTGCAATAGGCTTTGCTTGAGGGAGGAGAGCTAACTTGTGACACATGAAGTCGAGGTCGATTGTTGGCATATCCGCTAGACTCCATGCAAGAGGTCAGCTTTTACAACTATCACATGCTCAACTTCGTTCTTCAACAATCTGTTCGTGATTCTCCCAACTTTAGTACACTGGTTGGGTTGTTGTCCTAACTAGACCAATACAATTGGCTCATCAAAGGTAGGCCGACCCTCTTCAAACTCTACTCTAGGGTCTAGGTCCACCTGAATATGATCTATTAGATCTTTCTCATGTTCTGTCTCAATGTTGAAACATTGGAAGGTCTCTTACTGAGGATATGCTGTCTCTACTTCATTACATTCTTCTTTGATGCATGCTTCGGAGATTCCCACTTTGGGGGGTGTTGCTGTGGACGAGCTAGTCCCCCTTACAGTGTATGGGTTTACCCTCAAGCTCTGGGAGTAGCACTCTTGAGCTGTCTTGGGTTCAGCCTTGATGGTGGTGATGTCGCCCTACTCCGAGAGGAACTTTATCGCTGTCGCAACCAGGATATGTGGAGTAGAGACAATTGCTCCGAGAGCGTTGAGTGTTCTTTGACCGATTAGCACATTGTACGATGTATCAACTTCTACTAACAAAAACCTCACTGTTAGTGTTCGATGAGTTCTTCCAACAACAAAGGTTGTTAACAAATCTACAAACCTTTGGTGTGCACTCTTTCCCCTGCAAATCCGACTAGGGGATCTGGGTATTACTTGATCATATCCCTTGGTAAGTTCAATTTTAAAAAGGTTGACCAGTAAAGGATGTCGGCCGAGCTTTCTTGATTGATGAGTATTTTATGTACCTTCTAGTTGGCTATAGTGGCGCTAAGATAACCACAGGGTCATCTTGATTTGGGTTGTGTATACTGAAATCTTCATCTATAAATATTATTGGCGGGAGTGATCTTGGTGGTAGAATGCTCACCTAGTTGATGCTCCTTAAATGTCTCATTTGTGCCGATTTGGAGCTGTCTCCACCTGTAAAGCCTCCAGCGATTGTGTTGATTTCTCTTAAGTTACCTCTGCAATTGTTGTCTTTTTTGGGCTTTTAATTAGGTGGGGCTTGAGTTTGAGGTTGAGTTGTGGCGACCTCTGCCAGACCTCGGCCACAACCCTATCCTCTCCAAGGTTCACCTCATCCTCGTGTTCTAGCACCTCGGTCATTACCACGACCTCAACCTCTATTGTTTTGGCTTTGCTGGATGAAATGGTTGAGAGACCCTAACCTTCTCAAGTCTTCAATAAGGTTGCGAATTTTGATACACTCCTCGGTTGTATGGTCGAAGTTCTAATGATACCAGCACCTCTTAGTTGGGTCGACAAAGGGAGGACTTTGCATAGGTTGTGGTAAGCGGACTAACTCCAAGTTGTAGACTTCTTGGATTACCGCATCTCTGCTAACATTTAGTGGCGTGTAGGCATCATATCTTTCTACCCTCTTTCTCTTCAGTCCTGTGGGAATTCGGGTGCTTCAGTTCTTTTTGTTGCTTCTGTATTCTCTTTGATTGCAATATATTTTGCCGCCCGTGCTCGAAGCTCGTCCATATTAGACGGAGGTTCTGCAAATAGGGCATTGAGAAAAAAGACCTGGTCTGAGTCTGACTGTAAGCACATGCATGGCTACAGTTTGGTGCAAGTTTGGGATGTTAAGACAAACTCTAGCAAAGCGGGACATGAACTGCCTACTTTAATGTAGTAGGGAATAGCCTACAATGTACGCTTAAATCTCCTGAAAATAGGTTGGCCTGAGTCATATAGGCCTTAACATGTGCGTCTCGCTCCGAAGTTCCATCATAGGAATCTACTTTTGGCCACTTTTATTTCTCAGGTAGTTAGACCCGCATGACTTCTGTTTTCAACCAAACAAAATTGGGTGCTAACAATCCCCTACAAAGCAAGCTGTTTTCTCCTATCTTTTCTTACCATAATCCCCTGCAAAGCAAGGTCTCAACCATCTTTTGGATCATGATCCCCTACAAAGCAAGGCCTTGGTCATTTTCACTTATGTTTTGGATTGTGATCCCCTACAAAGCAAGGTCTCGACCATCTTTGGACCCAAAGCAAGGTGTTAGCCATTTTCTCCTATCTTTTGGACTGATCCCTTGCAAAGTAAGTTCTCGGTCGTCTTTTGGACCATGATCCCCTACAAAGCAAGGTCTTAACCATTTTCTCCTATCTTTTGGACTGTGATCCTGTACAAAACAAGGTCTCAACCATCTTTTGGACCCAAAGCAAGGTCTTGGTCATTTTCTCTTATCTTTTGGACTGTGATCCCCTACAAAGCAAGGTCTCGTCCATCTTTTGGACCATAATCCCCTACAAAGCAAGGTTTTGGCCTTCTCCTATCTTTTGGACTATGATCTCTTAGAAAGCAAGGTCTCGGCCATCTTCTGGATCATGATCCCCTACAAAGCAAGGTCTTCGTCATTTTCTCCTCTCTTTTGGACCATGATCCCCTACAAAGGAAGGTCTTGACCATCTTTTAGACCATAATCCCTTGCAAAGCAAGGTGTTGGCCATTTTGGAACCTGATTCCTTGCAAAGCAAGGTCTTGACCATTTTTACCTATCTTTTGGACCGTGATCCCCTGCAAAGCAAGATCTCGCCCTTTGTCCATACGTTTATTTTATTTTCAAACCAAAAGAAAATAGTTTTTTCATCCTTACTTATTTTTTACTTTGATTGTGTGAAAATCTTAATTTTCAAATTATAGAGTAAAAATTAAGTAAAGAGGGACAATTGTCAACACTCAATTTCGTCTAGACAAATAAAATAAAGGAAATTATTAAAAATATCTATATAAAATTTTTGAAAATAAATAATAATAAAAATGTGGATAGTCAAATATAATAATATATATATATATATATATATATTAATAAAAATTAAAAAAATAAAAAAAAAACATATATAAGAAATAATTAATTTTCTTAAATAGTTAGTTTATAGGTAAAATATAAAAATAATTTATGTTTTCATGTTTTTAGAAAAATAGTAATAAGAAAAGAAATAAAAAAATAAAAAAAGGAGAGAAAGAAAGAAAAAAAAAATTGACGTTTTGCTTTTATGCCCAGCCCATTTGGTGTGTCGAACATGGAAAAGTGAGGGCCTGAGGTGTTTTCTAATCACACCCCGCATTTCCAATAATTATTGTCATGTCATATGTCATATTCACTCTCTTTCACCTCTAAGCTCTCTCTTGTTGTTCACGTCCTTACACCTTCATAAATGCATACATGTTTTTTCTCTCCTTTCATTATCACGTATTCTCTTTCTTCTGAAATATTAAATCTCATTCACTAACACTATTAATCTCCACTCTCTTCTCTCTCCCGTGGTTAATGTTTGCCTTTATTTTTACCATTAATATATGTCGTTTGTGCCTCTGTACATTCTCCTCTCTTAATGGATATTATTAACTCTTATTTTCTCACGTTCTAATTCTTTCACTTTGCATGTTCATTCTCCCCACCTCACCATTAAGGCGTGTTGCTCATTCTCACTATAGTTATACTTATTCACTCCCATAACTTTATTTTTTTCCTATGATGTTCTCTCTAATACTCGTTCATGTTCCTAACTGTAATTGCACCTTCCTCCTTCTCACTTTGCACGCAATTCATACTAGTGTTGTAACTGGGCACCATTCTGTCTTAATTGAAGTTAATATGGAGTTAGGGTAATTCACTCTCAATAAAGAATAATAATGGGAAAACAATACTGAGGAAAATTGAGAGGTCAGTAGAACATATATAAAGAGGACATGCACACGCACAAGGGGATGACAGAAGGTAGATTTCCACACACATAGAGACACATAGATATACAGAGATAGACTTACGCAAACCTAAATAAATTGAGATTTTTCTCTGACTTTGATCACTTAGCTCATTCAAATTATGTGCATTCCTTAGTGGCGAAGTAATACAAACTCAACGTGGAGATTGAAAAAGCACAACGTCAGAAAGAATTATGTGATACGAAATCACTTCTAGAGGTAGGCACTCGAAACTCAATATAGTGAGCATTATTATTGCTCTCAATTCCACTCTTTGTTCTTGTACGTTATACTACTGTTGTTAGTTAAGTATTCTTTATCATATTTTAGTCCCTAAATCCTGTTTTCACTAGTTTATTGAATTCATGTGTGATAATGTGGGTTGAGCGAATCGACTTTATTTATTCCAAAAGTTTATTTTTCTTATTACCATATAAAAGAATTAAAATAAAAATATGATAAATAAGCTAATTTTGGACGGTTGTTGCCTTAGGCACAATTCTTCATCCATTTCACAGTGAATACAGTAAGCGTAATAACCGCACCAACCCAAACAGAACCAAACATAATTACATCTACCCAAACAAAACTAAATAGAATCATATCAACCCAAACAGAACCAATTAGAGCCCAAACTGTATCCATATATGCCTTAATCTACATCTTAGAACCCCAGGTTATATCCTTAGGTGGAGAACCGCACCCTTAGAAGCCAAGCCGTATCCACAAAAAAAACTTAATCCATATCTAGTACCCAAGGTCGTATCCCTATACGCTAAAACCGTATCATTAGAAGTCCAAAATGTATACATAGGAACCCAAATCATATCATTAGAACCATAAAAATACCAAGGTCGTATCCACATATGCCTAGGCCGCATCCATAGGAACATACAATCGCATCTCTTATGCCCAGGTCGTATCCTTAGAAGCCCAAAACTGTATCCATATGCCTAGGCCGTATCCTTAGAAGCCAAAATCGTATCCATAAGCCTAGGCCGCATCATTACAAGCCAAACCGCATCCTTAGAAGCCAAGGTCATATCCTTAGGACCTCAATCCACATCCTTGAAACCTCAAATCTTATCTTAAAACTCCAAAACTGTATCCTTAGAAGTCCAATGATGTATACTTTGGAGCCCAAAACTGTATCATTAGAAACCCAAAACCCAATCCTTAAAAATCTAGGCTACATCCTTAGAAGCCAAGACTGTATCCTTAGGAACGCAGGCCATGTCCTTAGAAATCAAACTGCATCATTAGAAGCCAAATCACATATAAATCAAGGTTGTGTCCTTAGAAGTCTAAACTGTATCCCTATAAGCCAAGGTCATATCCTAAAAAGCTAAGGTCGTATCCTTAGTAGCTCATGTCGTATTCATAGGATCCCAGGCTACATCCTTATAAGCCAAAGTCGTATCCTTAGAAGTTCAAGTCGAATCCTTAGAATCCAATGATGTATCCTTAAAACTCCAAAACTTTATCCTTAAAAGCCAATGTTGTATCCTTAGAGTCCAAACCATATCCTTAGAAGACAATGTTGTATCCTTAGAAGCCAAGGTCATATGTTTAGAAGTTCAGGGTGCATCCTTAGAAGCCAATGATGTATCTTTAGAAGCCCAGGTCACATCCTTAGAAGCTAAGGTCGTATCCTATAACCAAGTCGTATCTCAAAACATTAAGATCGCATCTCAAAGTCCTAAGACCGTTTTTCATAACCTAAAACGGAATGATTTAGAAGCTAGAACTGCATCTTAGAAGCCCTTGACCATATCTCATAACCACAAAATCGCATCTCAAAACTCCAAAACTGTATCTCTTTTCCGAGAGCAGGAATGTCGTATCCATACGCATGGCCGAAAGTGTCGTATCTGTTTTCCAAGAATACCATATCACTTTTTCGAGAGTAAGAACCGTATTTGTAAACATGGTCGAGATGTCATATTCATATGCATGGCAAAGAGTGTTATATCTATTTTCTGAGATTGTTGTGTCTCTTTTCTGAGAGTGAAATTCGTATCTATTTTTCGAGAGTGTTTTCAAAAGAAAATATATAAAAATATAAAATTGTCTAAAAAATCTAAAAAAATATAAAAATATAAAATGTTAAAAATAATAATAAATATAAAAGATATAAAAACATTAAACATCCAAATATTAAACAAACAATTTTCAAATTAGAACTACGTAAATCTTGATTTTTCATTATGCATGGAAATGCGTAGGACGAAGGTCAATCCTTGTCAGACCCATAAATAAAAAAAAATATTTTTATTTGTGTTTACTTGCATCATTATTATTATTGTTTTGGAAAAATAACATTTTATAAAATCACAGCCATTTTTCTTATTTGATTAAAGATATGTCTTTAGACAAATGTTGTGGGATGATAATATCTTTTCTACATGTAACCAACTTTTGACTCGGTATATGGTTCACGAACATTTTTTTTTTGAGTTTTTCATAGGTTTTTAAAATAAATTACAGACGACTCTATCTCTAATTAATATTTTTATAAAATTTAAAACCAAATTTATCATAGTCTCATTTTCATCTCGATTGCTTGAGAGACATGAACTAAATGGTTTTACCCCTTACAAGTTTGGTCAAAGTTGTAATTCACAGTCAGATTATTAAGAATATACACTATTCATTTTCATTGAATAACTAATTTTGGAGTTAATATTAAGGGAAACATTATTTACTAGTGGAATTTTAGATTTATTGGCTCACTATTCCTAATAAATTTCAGTGCTTGTTATAAGGTAGTAGAATTTCTCAATAAATTATCATAACTCATAATGAAGGGTAGATCATGGTTGTCTTGGATGACTAAACTCCTATTTAAGTAGATGCTAGAAGCAACCAATAAAACCAGCTGACAACTTAAAAAATACAATATTTTGGATAAGAAACTGAATGGGGGAATGAAGTTAAGATTATGTAAAATTATTACTATAGTTCTTTAATGTGTACGAAAATTGTTGTTAATGAATGTCCTAGTTGACCTCTGACGGATGTCCACGTGTCACCATTCACTTAAATGAACATTTTTATTTCATAAGTTTCTATGTACGAAAAATGAACACTGTAATTCTTTTCACCGATTTCTATTCCCTTGACATCTACACGTTGTAAGTGAATAAGTGGAAGAACTCTCCATTTTCGGATGTTAAACCTGATTTGACAAATTCTAGAGCATTAATATACTTAATTTTCTTTATTATCAATCCACTTTAATTTATAAATGATCTCATTAGATCATTTATAATTAAAATTTAAATCATTTGTTATAAATTTAAATAGAGACAATGAATCTTTGTCACTGTAACATACGAAACATCATCAAACATGAAGAAAGAATTGTCCAAATATGTAAGTTTTTAAACATTTCAAAAAAAAGCATTATGTTTTAATGTTATAATGAGGAAGTAATAAATAACCATCTAATCCAGCTAGCAAGTAAGTTTTAAGTATATATATATATATATATATATATATATATATATTACATGTTTTATTTAATGACCTTGAAACGTTGAAATTTCATAAATATTGGAAATTTGAAGAGTTAAAGCAGTGGGTAAGGAAAGGGTTTTATTATAGGAAAATGTTGGTTTGACAACCACACGTGGCTGCCAACCTTTTACCAACCGTATATGTGGCTTATTGGCTTATGTGGACCAGGGGCATTAATGGTATTTTGTAGGATTGTTATTATATTTGAAACATTGGACACTTTGTTTCGCGGGTTGAGTGTGTGAAGGTTTTAGGGAGGCGTTTGTCTGAGTGAAAAATTTTGGATTGCGCGTGGAAGGACAATAGGAGAGATGGAGGGCGACGCGGTTGGCAAAACACTGAAACGTTCTATGATTTAGGGTTCATAAGAGAACGCACAAAAGAGGAAGACATAGTGGTTGTGTCTTGACGAAAAACAAGAAGAGAGGGAGAAGGGAGAACAAATGACGAGGTACACACTGTTATATTAGCTTTTCTTTTGATTGGTTTGTTTTTGTTATGATTTTTTGGTTTGGATTTTTGGGTTTTGGAGTGGTATTGCAATTTAGGGTTCAATGTTGTTGAATAGGATTTAATAGGATTGATTAATCGTTGGTGTTTAGGGTTAAATGATTGGGATTGGTTGATTAATTTGTGAGTGTTGATTTCAAAATACAACTATGAATCTGACATTGTAATTTTAATTTTTATGAAAAAATGTCAACTGCTAGAAGTTCTTCACATGTAGGGGACTTATGTGCAGGGGTGGTCGTGGCGTAGGACCCATCTCCGTTGGTTGATGTACCTTGGTAGTGGCCCGCGATGAAGGAAGACACTCTTGTATTGAATGTTAGGATGCAAAAAATGTAAGGGATTAAAGTATGGAGGTCATGAGACCACATAATTGGTGGCTATGCTGCGTGGTTAGGAAGCTGAACATAGTTAAACACTTATATAGTTATGGTTAAACACTTTGTACACAGTCAAACACTTATGTAGTCATGTAAGAGATTGAACTATAGAGGTCAAGGGACACATAAATGGTTGATTTGGTGTGTGGTTAGAAAGTTTAACTTAGTTAAACACTTATATGCACATGGTTAAACAGTTACTATGTGTAGGGGTGGTCATGATGTAGGATCCAACAAAACACCAAACCCTGGATCAGTTTGTTCGGTGATTGTGGAATGGTCGGGTGACGTCTTTAATGAATCACAAGGGGATGGAGCTCAGTGTCCAATAGATACAAGGGATATTTAGTACTTGTTACATGTATTATTTAGACATTTATACATGTAATTATGTTATGTAATGTTTTGTGGAAGTATTGTGACTTCAATTCTGAACCAATTCTTAATTATGCAACATATGGAGTTTTCACAACTCACGTTTATATTGTTACATCATTTGTACCATGTAATGCACGACAACTGTGCCTTCGGTCATCACAGATAACTAACAGATGATGGTAACCAAGGGAAACACATTTCCATAACCAAGTATTTAAATACAATGCAGACCAATATTGGATGTACTTATACAAAAAAGTTCTATGGTGTTTAACCAATGGAAAAGTGGTCATGCACCATTACCAGCACTGGACATTCTAAGTGTTTAACCCTGTCTACTTAAGTGTTTAACTAAGAACAACTTTCTGACCAGCCATCACAAACAATAATTATGTACCCCCTGACCTCCATACCAGTAATCATTACATGTTTTCCACTATGGGATTCAATTGAGGAGTGCCTTGGTTCACCATGAACCACCTCCCAGTGCCATAACCGAAGGGACAATCCTGCTGCGCCATTACCAACACTTGACATTTTAAGTGTTTAATCATGTCTACTTAAGTGTTTAACTAAGAACAACTTTCTGACCAGCCATCATAGGCAGCACTTATGTGCCTCCTGACCTCTATACCTGATAAAAGTGTTTAACCATGTCTATTTCTCTACACACACTAAACAAAATTTACTCAACATCTAAAATTGTGACCAAGTCACACATGTCGCCCCACGAAAAGTTTAAATTCCATTGATGTCTTGTTAAATGGTTAATTTCAATAGCATGTCTACATTCAGCTGAAGTCATGATGTCGTGATCAACCAAAAAATTTATCGTAGTAAATATGATCATTTCTCACACCAATCATGTCAAATGTAAACAACGAAATACTAACACCACAATTTAGTAACAATTTTTGCCACCATTTTTAATTTCATTCCAAATATCAATTCAATAATTACAAAAAATATTTGTACACAACATTCAAATTTTAATAGTGTACACTAACTTCAAATTACAATTTACAAATATAACTTCATAAAACTTTATTCATTAGGAGACCATTGATTCACCAACTCCCTCAACAAAGGACAGGAAATGTGAATTGGTTCTGCCATCCAAAAAAGCCATTTAAATGGAGTTTTCTCCAACTTTGCCTTCTGGAAATCATAGCTTTTTCTATTGACTTCAACGATAACATCAGTCTCAACTTGGTGGAAAATTCTAATCTGTAAGAACATGTAAAATAAATTTAATTATGTAAACTAGTTACAATTTTTTATAAACAAAAGTGAAATGCACAAATAATTCATTTACCTTAGATTCGTTTATATCAACAATCATCTTGCATCAAACCTTCTTGCAGCCATAGCTAGCTTCAAAGCAACTTGATCATTAAATGAATTCAGTTAAATAAATTTGTATGTTGCATAATTTATGTGTACGAAACCAATAATAAACATTCACACATTCTGTTGGATTGGACACAACTGCCATTACCAGCCACCTAACAATGCCATAAGCCAAGGGACAGTTGTGCTGCACCATTGCCAGCATTGAACATACAAAATGTTTAACCCTCTATACTTAAGTGTTTAACTAACCACAACTTTCTGACCACCCATCACAGACATCAATTATGTGCCCCCCATGACCTCCATACCTCAAATCCTTACATGTTTTCCAATGTTCGATTCAACACAATTGTGCCTTGGGTTACCACCAACCACCTACCAATGCCAAAACCCAATGGACAGTCGTGTTGTGCCATGACCCTTTTCTCACATGCAATGTTTAACCCTATCTATTTATGTGTTTAACTAAGCATAACTTTCTAACCACCCATCACAGCGAACAATCTATACCTAAACAAGACTTACATTTTAAACATACCCACAAATTAACAACTCACACCATACCAACAGAGACAAAACGTTGAAAATGTACCTGCGATAGCGACGATGTATGCGATGTATGTGACGGCAATGACGACGACGATGTATACGACGACGACGACTATGTATGTGATGGCGACTGCCATGAACTTTCTGTGGTTTCTTTTGTAACTAAGGTGATGGGTCGATTGCAAAAGGAAGGATGAAGGAAGCTAGTGCAGCTGATTGCAAATGGAAGAGGAAGAGGCAGTGAACGAATGGTGTTGCGGCTGCACCAAATGCATATTCAAACCCTATTTTTCACCTTAGTGCCACGCTGGACCAAATTTGCCACACAGGAACTAATTGGCCACGTAACTGCCATGTCGGGTTGTAACCTGGGTGTGTTGAGACGTAAGGTTGTCAACGTATAAGAACTCTTTATTATAATGGATAACTAAGAAGTAACATGATTTGGCAAGATAGAGAATTTTAAGGAGTGATGGAAAAGATGTGTCATATTTGGTAAGTCATTCCAATCTTGAGAACTCTCTTGTGTGGGATTGTGATAGAATTCTGGTCTTGTTCGTCAAAGTTCTTTTGGAAGAAATTATACACATAATTCACAATGATCTTACTGAAGATGGACGAGTTTGGGTGAGCCACAACCTGTGTTTCTGCTAGCATATACACCACCCCCTTCTCGAATGCTTTGTCTATGAATTTGAGTTCCTCTTCAACTTCATGGATGGATGGGGCAAGGAAGTTAACGGATGAGTTGGTGGCACTTCCACTTGCCTCTACCTCAGCCGTATAATTGTTGTGTTCTTGAACGAATGCCTTCAGATTTTGTATCAACTGTGACTCGAAGTCCGCAGGATCTTCAAGCACGTCGTTGTAACCATGTCTCACAACACATCGAAACACTCTATACTCTCTTGGCTCCACTTGCCGAAACAAGAACCTCTCCTCGGGTGCAACACTACTCACAGGAATA
>Ga0123340_1004665_pt1 | contig 13030 bp, 8 predicted proteins | sample SirMexnodulemix_FD_89961 | JGI IMG/M metagenome (GOLD analysis project Ga0123340, IMG submission 89961) | Root nodule microbial communities of legume samples collected from Mexico - Siratro Mexico nodule mix | ecosystem: Host-associated > Plants > Roots > Nodule | place: Mexico: Nepantla... | reverse complement strand
CACTTGAAGGATATCAGTGATTTACCGTTTTCATGTGACAAGTTTGTCACGCAAGCAACATAAATGGAGTAAATGGACATATGTATAGTTAGAGATATCTCTTTTGTCCTCTTTTGCATATGCTCTTTGCGTCTCCAGCATTTCATAGAATTTATTTATTGGGTAATAACTGGCAAGTAGCCCTTTCATATAGGTCCATATCATAACCATTAGAAATCACATTTAAAAGAATGAATACAATTGACAAGTAGAGACCTGGTAGTAGGGTACAACAGTTGCCCTTTTTCAATGAAAACTTTTGATGTACCAAATCAATAACATTCTTGCATAATATCCTTTGTTTGATGTAAACGGGACGAAAGATACAGTTATCCCCAACCAATTGCTCAGCTGCCATTCATACATGACTTCCATTAGGTTTAGTTTGATAGGATGCCTGTTTTTTTCTAAAACTCTAGGAAATACAATGCTATCAACTCATTTCTATCCAAAAAAAAAAAAAATGGAATTGGGAAGAGACGAGTTTGTCAAATTCAAAAGCCTATCAGTTGCATTGAAACTATTTAATCAGTCAGTGATGTGGTGATGTTAGAGCGGGAGAGTGAAAGTTAAAACTTTGGTATTGACTTTGCTCGCAGGAACTGCTTAAGAATGGCCTTTTCTTCATCAATTTGTTTTTTCTCTACAGGGTTCTTAGGTTTCAGTTTTCTTTTCTCTTCCAGCATCCACTGGAAAATTTCACGTTGTTGTTCTTCATGGACAGGAGCCTGCATTTGCACAGGTGTAGTGACAGGCAAAAAGAAATCATCATAATTAAAATCAATTGAGCTTGTGATGGGTTCAGGAGGAACTTCAACAATAGCTTTTCCCTTGTGAGATTTTTGTGCCGTTTTTCTAGTAATCTCCGCTGAATCTCTTCGTTTTGCACTAGCAAATAGAAAAGCTGCAAATCATAGAGAAAAGAAAAGAAACAAATACTGATCAGTATATTTTAAATGATCCTCTAACTGAAAGCCAACAGGCGCATGCTAGGATTTGACTTTACTAAAGTGAGAGAATGCACTTTAGAGGATAAAGCCCGATTACAATTGTTGATTAGAAAATCAACAGTTTAAAATTTAGATAAAATAAAAATATATTTAATAAAATCTAAGTTAATTATAACACTTTATCCTTTAAAGGAGTTAAATTCCGAATGCTAAGGTATACATCCGAATTTATTTTTCTTCTTAATATAAAAACAAACGATTTTTTTACCCATCATGCAACATCAAGTGACATATACAAGGATAGCCATGAATACTATCTGTCAAGCTGATTATTTTCATATCATCCTCTTTAAATTATAAAACACAATCTTATTGTAAAGAATGTCCTAAATAAAATATTTCATCAATGAATTAAATAATTAGTAATGACAAGCGTGCCTTAACTTTGCAATTGACATAACTCAAGTGGCCAATGGCTTAGTATAGTAGAATTATTGGCCATAGATATTGCATCAAACAGCAAAATATGAAGGTGCTATTTACAAAAGGTATCAATCACTAAACTGTCATTTTCTCACATTTCCATCAATATAACTAAGAAACAAAAAGTAAAAGATAGATCAGTACCACTCATTTTTAGACATACATTTCAATTCTTACAACCTCAACCACTGTGATTCCAATTTTACATTCTTTCTGAATAAGTTGTACTGTACTTACAGAAAAATCGTGTTACACAAGTCCAAATAGTACCAGTTCTCCCATCACAACATGCAATTACATAATAAAAGCGTTCATTTACCAATAAAAGTGAATAAAATCCAAAACCCACCAGCAATGATAACCATTAAGATGCGCCAATTATTGCCCTTAAACCCTCCCTCCAATGCCCCCAAACATCGAAACAAACTCTAATTTCAACTTCATCAATTTTGGATTTAAGGAGCTCCTTTTTTAAATGCCATTCAAATACAAAAAGAAACAACCCCGGTATTACATTCACACCTTAAAATCAAAGAGAATCAGTAGCATTCCCAGTACAGCCATTCATCATAACCAATAAGAACAAAATTATAATAAACCAAAGCAAACATTCACATGCAGTCTATCATGAATGTCGTTATCTCTATACGAACAACACACTCAAATTGATATCTACAGCAACCAAGCCGGTCAACAAAAACACCTTAATCAAAGATGTATTTCGAACTGTTTCAATGCTATTCATTACCCTATACTTTCCTACGGAGCTTTTTTGTTTTTTGTTTTTCCCTTTTTGCTATAGAACACAAAATCCTCCACTGCAGATAGTTCTGCTTGAGTCAGGTATATTACGGGTCAAAAACCTTTCCCTTTCGAGTATCAATAAAGCATAAAATGCAAGGAAGTGAAGCACGTGCAAGTGCACGTGGCATGAAAGAATCTTGTTTGAAAGAAAAAAAAAAGCAAGTTAGACGTGTTAAGCAATGTGTCGAACACCTGAAAGGCAAAGACTGAAGAGGGCAGTGTAACGGACGAAAACAAAAACAGGCAAGAACCCATTAAAGGAAGGAAGGAAGCATAATGATGGATGCAGAAAGGGACAAAAAGGGACCTCCAAGAGCAAGGTTAGAGAGCAGCAGAAGACGCCAAATGAACTTGCAACGCTTCATGAGCAACCCAGTTGGAGGAGCAGGAGGGGGAGTCTCACTCATTGTCATTTCTTCAAACAGAATGATGATGGCTCTGCACTCTGATGTGCTACACAACAAACCTGAGATGTTCACGTTCTTGATCTTCACACATCACGAGTCATTGCTACGCCATTTTCCATTGTCTCTTCTCTTGTTCGCTTTTCCCAAAACTAACTCATGCTGGATTTGACCTTTTTATTTAGGGCCCATTCTCTTACGTAAGGAAACATTGCTGCCCAAAATGGGCCATCATACGGCCCAATCATCAATCGTCCCGAATCCCAATCTTAGATAAAATTAATACAAACAATGTTTTAAAATATTTTCTCAAACCATCATATTAATATAACATTAAATGTTATATTTACTTACAAAACCAAATTCTTATTAATATTTGGTTTTTTATGCAATTCGGTTATTGTTGTTTCCTGTTTCCTAATTTGTAAGAGTTTATAATTTCAGTTTTCAGATTATGCATAATCAATGTTTTCGACATTATGCTGCATCTGTCATTGACAGATTAATGACATCAAATATAGGATTAACTATACAGTCTTTCCTCGAATTACAAGACATAACAAAAATTCTTAATTGTAGCAAGACAAAATTCATGCTCCTTTACAATTAGGTATGAAGTCAACATTTTTACAAACATAAAAGGCAAGTCTCTATTTAACAATTAATTAAGTTATATCAACATCATAATATGCATAAAATTAAAGAAAACTCTGATGAGAAAATCCATTAGAGATATCTTATAAGAATTGAGTCAAACCTAAATAAAAAAATGACAATATTTTGAATCCAAAATCTTAAGACATCCAAAATCTTAAGACATTGGTTTAATTCAAAATTTTAATATATTTGATTTGTGAGGTTTTTTTTTTTTATACCTTACTCATTTTTCTCATCAATATAAACTTAGATTCATATTTAAATACCTAACAAACTTTTTTCTTTTAAAAACAAGAATAAATCCAACAGTATATACTCTTTGCTAAAATTAGAGATGAAGGCAAATAGTTTATTATTTGCTTGTGTGGTAACGATCTTATTTTCATTGCAAATTACAATATGTTTCAGGACTTCAAGAAATAATTTGAAATGATTAATCTTGTTTGATGCATTAATTTACGAGCATAGCAGAGACTCATTCAGCTAATGGAACTTTTATTTGTAAAAACAAAATATGTGGGATATGTTAAAAGAAAGAATGCAATCCAGTAAGCACTCCATTAGTGTTTGGTTTGAAAATTATTGAGAATCTTGAAAGGAAGAAGGTTGACACGGCAATTTATAAACAAATTACTAATCGTTTGATGTATTTAACTCTGTGTGTTAATGTATTTGTTGGCTTCTAACAGGATCCCGCGCTACTTGCAAGAAAAAAAAATTGGAAATTTTTTATGTTATTAAAAATCCACTTTATTGGAATTTACAGATATGAATCTTGAATGAATTTTAAAGAACGAGGTACAACCACAGTATATTTTATAATAATAATAATAATTGAAGTATTAAATTTTTAAAGAATTAACTGTTACACGGAAGAAACAAAAGTACAGATGAAAGTATTAGTTTTTAAAGAAATGCAACAATGATGACATTATTGGGATTGCAGACTCAATAGGTTATATATTCACAATCTCTTATCCTTCGTAAAATTTAAAGAATTTAAAGAAGTTGATGGGATGTACACTTTGAATGATGTTAAAGTTTTTTATTGATTAATTAAACTGAAGCACTTCGGTTTGAATTTAAGGGAGAGATGGTTAAGAAAATAAAATATTTTTTGTTTTATTAAGCTGTTTAAAGTCTTAGAGAGAATTTTACTTGTACTCCAAATAACTTAACTATTCATTGTTTCTTAATATTTTAAAAAAGTAATTCTAATTTTCAGATTAAGAATAGTATTATTCATAATTTTGTGATGGTGTGTTTATAACAATTGTTGATATTACTCTTGAAAAATGTTTTTCAAAATTCTTTCAACAGGTTGAATATTGATATTGTGTGATAAGACTTGCATACAACACAGGAACTATATAAAATGAGGAACTTAACCATAGAAGGCTTCCTTTCTGATGCAAAGTTGGCACTGTTGTTTGCATGGTCTGAAGAGTGAAGGTAAGTTAAAATTTTATGAAGCAGACAAAGTCCAAATCAAGAGCACAGCCCACAAAGAGGTCTCCAAGACACAAAAAGCTGCATCCCAGACATGAATCATCACTGTCATGATTGAGAAGCCGGTCAGGTCAATGTGGAATAATTAATAGCTTTTTAAGACAGCCGTGGGAAAAGCCTCTATAAAGGTCCCCAGCCAACGTGGGATACAAAGAAATAAAGTAGTTATGTTGCTTTCTCATCTTCAACCACGTATCCCTACCTCCATAACATTCTGCATAACCTCCCTCTAAATAATGCAACTTCCATTTCATTAAATAAACTCATCTCACTCATTATTGTGTATGTATAGTGACTATCAGATAGCCAGATTATGAGCATGCGTTCCAAATTATCAATATAATCAAATAACAATCTCATTAAATATGCCCATACTTTAGTTCAGTAATTTGATTAGTACAAAATTAAGCTATTGATGACATGTTCGTCACAATATATGAAACCCTTGTAAATTTATTGAGATAAAATGAGACATATATCAAGAAGAGACCCACACTTTTTGGTCGTCAACTTGCTCAAATCAAACATTATATTATGAAGTACATAAGATCGCCCACAACCATGTAACTTTATTATCCCTCCCATTTCCTAACTAACTGACTGCATTACAACCTCTTCTCGCACATATAACGCAAACCATTGATCTCACACAATAATAACAAAACCAGCTAGTCATAAGACAGGATTACAAGAAACCTAATTAATTAAGTAGTAACGTTCTGAAATGCAGCGATGGAAATTAATTATTGAAGTTCATCCATGAACAAGGCCATAAGATAAAGCCATGAGAAGGATTGCAGCCTCCTTCTCGTCCTGAGGGAACACTTGATGCATAGCCAAGCTCTTTCTTAAGCGTAATGTCAAATCCTCAAAACCAAACTTGCTTCTGCTTTGAAATGGCTTTGCTCCTACCCCATGCTTGCGCCTCTTTTTCATCTGGGGTGCACCCTGAGTTCTTGTCTTCTTCTCTTTCTTCTGCAACTTGTTTCCCTTCACAGATTTCTGAGTTTCCAAAATCACTGTTCCATTTCCCGATGCCGCGGCTGCCATGGCTCGTCTCGCCTTCCTTTGTCGAATTCCACAGGCGTTGCATAGTGACTGTCACAAAAAAAATAAATTTAATTTCAACATAACAATAACAATATTCTAGTTAATTCTACTTACTGAGTATGGACAAGCCTTAAAAGTAAAGAGCTGAATTGATTTGTTGTGTAGTGGTGTCTGATTAAAACTAAAAATTGATGAAGAGGGTAGAGATTATTCAGTACAAAAATAGTTAAGTACGGATCCAATATTGGGATTTGTGCTCTATTAAGATAAGGTGTACCTTGGGGCCTCTTGGTCCACTCCTCCAGAGAGGGGTCTTAGTGGTGTGGCAATCAGCACAAACCCTAACAGTGTTATTACTGTCGTTTGAATAGTTGTTGTTGCTGCTGCTGTTATCAGTTCCAAGAGGTGACAATGGTTGCTTCTGATCTTCAAACCTGTGCATAGTACTGTCTTCTATATATGCACCAGTTTGATCCGGCACCATCATCTTCCTCATCATTCTCATCTTTGAAGACATCAACTTCACCGAACCATCCTCAGCAGCTGCCTCACGATCTTCACTCCGCTCTCTATTCTTCCAAATTGTCACCTTGAGCTCACTTTCTGCCACCGAGTGATCCCATGATCCCGTGGTAGGGTTAATCTTCTCAGCCTAATGGAGATCGCATGATCAAAATTAACAAGGTGATATAAAAAAAAAATATGGTAGTGATCATAAAGATTATAAGGGTGTATAATTATATATATGAATCTCAATTAGTACAAGTATGTGTCACCTCTTCATGACCTGGTAAGTGCTTTGTTGGTTCCCAGTAGTGTGATCCAGTTTCTTGTTCTGGAGGGTTGAAGAGATTAACTGGGTATGATGAAGATAGAGAAGAAAAAGAAGGGTAAGCATGATGAGTGGGAGTGAAGAGCTCATGGTTTTGATCTTCATTAAGATCCAGCGAAATCACAGAAGATACTGAGTGGCGAGAGGCTGGAATCATGCTGGAAGCTCACATAAAAACACGCACACACTGACAATCCAAGCCACAAAGAAAGCCAAGCAAGAAAGAGAGAGAAAGAGAAAGGGATCAGTGCAATCTGCAAACTGAAACTGTTTTCCTTTTGTCCAATACAAAGGTGGAAGAGGATTTAGAGAGAGAAAAGATAGAGAGAAAGGAAATGGTGAACAGTTCCCAGCACTACTCTTATAAGAACGGAAACGGCAGAGATAAGTTTATATCATCATCTACACTACCACTTGAATGAATACCGTATGATCTTTTATTCACCAAATTTTTGTTTTGTTCTGTATTACTAAATTAAATGGATACAATTCAATTATGTATTTGTATCTTCTTTTTTATTATTATTTTAACTCCACTGATTCATAAACTAATCTTTGGTATAATTATGGTTGACTCCTTAAGTTGTCAATCAGTAGAAAATAACATTATTTCTCGTTTTTGTTCTGCAAATTTAAACTATGTTTGTGAATATACTTTTACTGTTTTACTAATATAACTTTGTTTAATTCATCACTATGACTATGCTGATAAAAGAAAACAACCACACTATGACTAGAGTCTTTGATTTTCGAGTGAGAATGAGATATTTTCATAAGCTTCAATCCTTTGAGTTTAATATGTGAATAATCTTTATTCTGAAACTTAACCATACCTAAAGTTACGCTCCCTTCCAAATATGTTTAAATTAAATCAAACTTAAGTCCTTCTTACAATTTTATGTGTCAAATTGACACATTCATCGGATGCCATGACACTATTATATATCACACTGTTATGTCAACGTCCAAATTACACTCGTGTGACACTTTACTACAGCATGTCGAGTTAATGAATGAATTAAAATTACACAATCAAAAACACATTTAATTATAATATAGATATATGAAAATTTCTATTCCTAGGTTTTCTGATATACTTTTCATTAGGAGAAAATTCTAAAGTACTGTATAATCTTTGTTAATTTGTAATGATAGATAACTAAAAGTAATTACTTTTGTAACCGTAAAATCTAAGTACAGGCTAGATAAGTAATAATTGAAACTATTAATAGGTGGATGACAAGTCAAAACTATCAGGTAAAAGGAAAAAGTAAACTTATTAAGGGCTGAGTAAGAAATTAAAAGCCATCGCTATAAGAAGTTCACGTGACTGCATAATACCTAAAAGAGACAAAGTTAAAGAGACAAAAATAATGGAGTATGTGAAATGCTACATACGCTGACCCCATAGGTATGACAAAACCTTATCTGCAGAAAGTTTTTACCAATAAGAAAAGGGTCCTTGCTATAGATAGTTAGGTTACTATATACACTAACCTTGGGGGTATAGCTGAAACTTGAGCCTTTTTTTTTATTATTATTATTATTGGGGCTGGAAGAAGGTGAAAGAAAGAAAGATGATAGCATGAGAAGTGAGAGAGGTCTTTGCATGTGCATTGCCAAAAAAGCATTGAATGCTGGTGCAGGCAAATGGACAGGTCCCAACACAGAATGAGAATATTTTTGGGGAGACACCACACCCAATTTTCAAGTTTCTAATCTCTTCACTCTGTCTACCGCCGTCTCCCTATGGATAATACAAATCATCAACTGTGGCTATGTATATATCATGCTCATCACTGTGCACAAAATATACATGGTTCCTTAGACATAACTTACACAATCTTTCTCATGATCCAGGGAAAGGATCACAAATGTGCTAAGTAAATGGTGCAGGATTCACAATGCACTGAGGATTCTTTAAAATATTAGGAGCTGACCTCGTAGAAAAGCACACTTGAAGACTTTGATCTAGGCTAATTTTGATCCAACCGAAATCTCTTGAACAGATCTACTCATATACTTTTCTAACTCAAAAGGTTCATTTATCAGCCCCTAAATGTAGGTCAACTAATAATCTTTTTTTTTTTTTTTAAAAATAGTTTTAAAGTTAGAGTAAGTAATATTTGAGTTAAAAAATGCTAATGTAAGACGGAAATTTATAGTATAGTTGAGATTTAATAATTTAACCTTATTCACTTAAATAAAATATATCAAAATATAAAAGTTAAAACTAATTAATATATTAGAGCTTTAAAAGATAAAGATAAACGTCATAAAGAAAAAGGAGGTACAATGAAAAATATCTCTCTTTTATAATTTAAATTAAAATATATTTTAATTATTTTTATTGTTACTTTTTATTATTTTAATATATTATGTAGGTTGTATAATGTCATATAATCGAATTACGTATATAACATAATTAAAATTATGTATATAATATAATTCGTCTTCTTATCGTATCTGTAACTGTGCGAAAAGTATTTTCTCTGACAAGGCCGAAACAAACAGACACGTAACGTTAAAGAGTTATTTAAATAAATACAATATATACACAAATTTAAACTCTCATCTTATAAATTATTTTTTTAAAAGTTGAGTTTGATGTAATTGAAATTGCAAAAATAATAATGAAAATTAAGTTTTAATCATATAAAGGATTAAAATGAAAAAGAGTTTTTTGCATTAAAATAAGTTCAAAATTTAACATGTATTTCCCATATGAAAAAAAAAGGAGGACATTTATATTGAAAGCAAAAAAAGAGAAGGAAATAGATTTGTAAAGAGAAAAATGTTATTTATTTTTGAGTGATTTCCCTTAAAACATCTGAAGGAGAAAAATATCAGAGAATGAAAACATGAAACTGAGGCCTGCAAGCATAAGGGAAACATAAATGGTAAGGCATAATGAATTTTGAGAATAGAATGTTTTTGTGAAGAATTAAGAAAAGAGGAATATTTGAGGATGATAATATTTACGATGAGGAAGTAGGCTACGTATGGGGGTTGTAAATCACTCCTGTAGACGTTAGATGGTGGTGTGAAGGCTGTCCCTGACAAAGACTTGCTTACAAATTATCATCTATTTCCTGTCTGTAATACAATGTAAGTCCAAACTTTCTAAATTGGCAAGGGGGCCATCACTTTTCTCCTCCATCACACTCTCTTCGGCCCCCCCTCACACTCTCTCTCTCGTCTTTTGTCGTACAATTTTCATGGGCACCCAAAGATTAATATCGAGTAAGACTTCATGCTAAGTGGACTCCCCATAATTCTTGTAAATCCATGTTTATTATAACGTAATTGAATGGTTGTGTTTTTGTGGGAGGATACTATGTTTAGGACTGCGATGGTGTACAGGTACACGACAAAAACACAATTCATTTCGTCTCATTCATATAAACAAATATAAATATACTTTGTTAATAGTTTAGAGGTTGATTTGATTGGTTTGAGATGAGAGTAATTACAAGTTAGAATTGAAAGATTAGAAGGTTTTGATGTGTTGCGGTTGAAGTGTAGGGTTGTGGTTGGAACTCACACTGTGGAGTTCAGTTCGATAGGGTTAACTGTATAAACTAGATCGTCCTTGCATATTCCTTTCACTTCAACCACTACTTTATGTATTTTGCCCTCTATAAATTCAAACAGGGGTTTTAGGGTTGCGTGCTCATAGACTCTGCCTGCAATTGCTACGCTGCTGACCTAATCACCCATCAATGCTTTCTACTTCGTAAAACATTTACTCAAAATATATTCAATTTTTTGTTTTTTATTTTAAAATCTTTTGGTTGGATTGACTTTCAACAAAAATATTACATTTGACAACATTTGAAAACATTAATTGAGAAATAACATTGGTTTGCATCCATAAAAGGAAATCTTAATAAAAAAATCACAATTAAATTTAACCTAAAAAGAACATTGCTGATATCATATACAAAACAATGTCATCTCAATGTCACCCCAACCTTAACCAAATCGACATCCCTTATCAAAGTTGAACTATAATATTTAAATTAAGATGGAATCAATAAAAAAAAAACATTGATTCAAGATAAAAAAAAGTATATAAAAAGTTTCAAACTTTATATTTTAATTAAAATTATGTCATTTTAAGTAATTAGATTAGTCTTACAAATTTTTAAATTTACAATTTTTTTAAAAATTATCTAAATAACATTTTTTAAATATTTTAAATTATGTGTAATAATAAATTCTTCTCTAAAAGTATTGGTGTTGAGACTATTTGAAAGATTTTTGTTGGTTCAAAGGTTTTGTTTGGTTGAATGGTTGACACGTAGATTGAATAAGTGAAATTGGTGACAGAAAAAATGCTATGGCGGAGAATAAGAGTAACTTGATTCCGTGACTAATATTCATGAAAGGAGCTCCTTGGTTATTACAAATTAGTTGTAGCATCAATCTTTGGCTGTTGTGCCCCGCCACCTTCCGCGGCGACCACAAACATGACAGTGATAGAGATTGGGATGTCCATGTCCACCACACACCTCTTCTACCAATGGTTGGGCCATAACACAAAGCCCATTCCTAAACCCTCTGAAACCCAAATCCAAAAACAAGGCCCAATAACTGTGACTTCTACTAGGCACCGTCTCTGGGCCCAGCTGTTTCATTTTGTTTCGTTAATCCGGTTCAGACAAAGTTTCATCGCATTCAAATTCAGTATCACTCTAATCATCATGGTATATTAATTAGATTATTTATTGTTGCAGAGAATTATTTCCAAATTTTAGGTTTATGTTGAGATATTCCATTATCCATTATTGACAAAAGAAAACCTGGAAACACATGCGCAGAGCAAAAAACAGCTTAGCTAGTTAATAATTTGCATAATTCCAGTGGTTTGTGGGTTGGATTATGATTAATTTATGAATGAATCAGAGACCCATCAAATCGTAACACAAAACTTCATCCATCTTCTAACTTTGGCTTTAAATCATATCTGTAACTTTACCATTACTCCATGGTCAAGTGGCAAAGCAGGAACAACACATGCTTGCAAATGAAATTTACTTATTTATTGGTCAGTTTAGAAAAGTGTATTCATATTTTGTATACATACGACTTGCTTGGAAATCACATCGATTAGGATTAAAATAAGCCACATGATAGCCATTAACGTTTCAATTTAGAGTGGAAGTTGCATTAATTTCATTAAATAGAATACCTACAACTTGCAAATGGCATATTGTTTGTGGTCCTGACATGTGAGGTTTGATTTTGTTGTATTTATATATAGTTATATATAGTTTGTAAGGTATTGAATAATTTCAGCACTATGCATAATGAAGCATTTATTATAGCACAATCTGATCTTTGATTTTTCTTGAATGAGTTAAAAAAAATGTTTTGACATGTTAGTCTGAAAAGCGTTAAGATAAAGAAATGAGAAACTTGAAGACGAAGCTTGGTTGCCTATGATTTATGTGTGTTCATGCATATTTGTCTCGCATGGAGCAATAAAAAACTGTGATTCACCATTCTTTGCTTGATATTTGGGAAAGTTTTGAAGATTAATAATTAAGAGTAGGGAGGTTGGAGTGCGAAAAGATGAATAGAATTATGATTGGAGAGAAAGCAAGGTAGTTGATAGCTTTATGATTTTGAATATTGTGTTTGGTTCTTAGGTGGTGAATGGTTGCTAAATAGGGCATGCAAAAGGGTATATGGGTCAAACACAGGAGTGAGAAAACCAACTCCCAACATATGGGTAGAGTCCTAAAAATGGAGTTCGCCCAATGGGGTGGTAAAAGCTTGTAAAATATATTAAATTAGATCACTTTGTTTAACATAATTCTAAATTAATTAAGATCCATATGTAAACTTCTGGATTGAGTTATTTTCTAACATAATTATTATATTTAAAAGAATATTTTATTAATAAATATTATATAATTTATATATTAAATTGCTATATTTAAAATTAAATTTAGTTTTATTAATAAAATATTTATTTTAAAAGTTGCAGTTCAATAAGAATATGGTAGGATCATGTCAATACAAATTTATTAGATAACATGTTCTAATATAATGTATACACATGGAATACCTTTTTTTAAGGGGTTTCTTAATTTTTTTTTATTCTGATAGTGTTTTTTTTTTTAATTTTCACAATTTCATATTATTATTATCAAAAAAATTTACTCAAATTTTCTCCCATAACAAACAGAATTTAAAAAACTCACTCTTTCATTTTTTTTTATATTTTCACTTAATCATGGTTCAAATAAAATTATTATTTCAATTTTTGGATTATTATATTCAATATATTAGAT
>Ga0123340_1004660_pt1 | contig 13032 bp, 8 predicted proteins | sample SirMexnodulemix_FD_89961 | JGI IMG/M metagenome (GOLD analysis project Ga0123340, IMG submission 89961) | Root nodule microbial communities of legume samples collected from Mexico - Siratro Mexico nodule mix | ecosystem: Host-associated > Plants > Roots > Nodule | place: Mexico: Nepantla... | reverse complement strand
TATATATATATTTTTTTTTGGTTAAATAAGACATGAACAAATTAAATCAAACTTGAATTAAAAAAAAATATATATTAAGAAGACGTAAGAACGGGCTTTCAAAATTCTCTGACCTTTGTGATTGAAGTTTCATACAATATAAGGACTCGTTCATATTAATCAACAGGTTATAATGAATAAAAACAACCCCTTTTCACAAATCTAAGGAATTAGCTAAAATACAATACTCAATTCTAGTTGACTGAATCACTCAAATACTCAATCCAAAATATTTAAGTTCCTGAATACATGTAAACATCCCTAATTAATCACTTAAGTTAAAAATCGCATTGAATATTTACTGATATGTTAGTTAAAATTTAATATTTACTGATATGCTAGTTAAAAATAAATACTAACTGATATTTTAAATAACATTATCTACGAAAATAACAATATTTTTCTATTTGAATAATTTGATCTATATTTTATAAGGACTTCATTAACTTCACATTTTAAAAAAAGTTACTAAATGATATAAAAGTATAAAACGTTAACCCTAGGTGGTCATTTAGTATCAGAAAAGAAATACTTAAAACTAATGAATCTTGAATATTATAATTTTAAAATTAACTTATTTTTTAACTGGTAAAATATTATTAAAAATTTGTATGAGTATTATAGATATCCAAGAATAACGGGCTATTGTATCTAACATCCTTAATTAATTGAGATACAAAAAAAAATTGTCTAAATTTAACGACGAAAAAAGGAACTTAAATGCAGAAACCAATACGGAGGCAAATAATAATGACACATGCTAAGGACCCACGCCGAATGCATCATATTCATTGACAGAGGTGTCGTGTACAAAAATAGTTTTAACTGCCTAGCAGTCCCAAGGGTTACGATGACACATTGTTTTCCGAGAAAAATCCAGATCTGCAGTGACATTCCGTGTTATGTGATTGGTTCATTTTTTTTTTTTTGTCTCTAACGTAATTGGTTCGAAAAATTCCAAGCAAAAAGTCTCACTGCGGACGGCTAGTTAATTTTTGTTGTGCAAATAGGAAGAACGTTTAACCCCTCTACGTATAGAATCTTGTAGAGGTCCTTCGATTCAAAGAAAACACGACAGCCAGAGAAGCAATCAAATTGCAATTCAACGAAAAGACAACTTCTCAGTCCCACAGATTTACAAAGTCTTAGTGTTCAACTCTTAAACCATATCTCATTCATGGCAAAAGAGAAAACAGAACAGGACCCAAATCAACAGTTTAGTTAAATTTCGAGAAACAAGGAATATAATTATAATACTCTAATAAGCTAGATAGAGTTGCATTGGCATGTTCTAAGAACAAGAACATCATATATATTCAACAGGATAGAGTAAGAGCATTGAAGACAACTTCGTACCCTATTGACCCCAGACCGAATCCCTGAAAGGGTGACCTGAATAATAAAAAGGCAACGGGCCCATTTAAAAGGTATAACGGACAAAAATGCTGAGTAGCGTCAAGAAAACTAGGTATGGATTTGGGATGAGTCTAGTCTAGATTTTGCCTCTCCAGCTTCAGTTACAGGTTTGGAGGAGCTGGGTATGGAAAATTTAAACCCAACCCATCTTCATCAGGGCCAAGTACATTTTAATTCAAATGATAGATAAATGAATTATAAAAATAGAAACTCAAGAACCGAATATATGGTTTCAACTTTACTACTGAATAATTATTACAATTTAAGATATTTAATAATCATAATACTTAATTTATATGTCCAACAATGATAAGAAATAAAATTGAGAGAAATGCATGTGTATTGTCTGAGAGTAAGAAAGTATCAAACGCGAAATAGTAAATCTTGACAGCACACTTTCCTAGCTCTCATCTCTCGTTAGGTACAACATACACATGTCTGACTTTAAGGTGGGTTCAGGTGCAGGTAGATACATATATAAACCCACCCCACTTTTGCAAATTGGGAAAAACCTAAACACACTCAGTCGAAGCATATTTTTCTCCATCAAAATCAGGGCAGGATGGGATACAAGTAGCCATGATTAACATTTAATTTCCATACCTAGAGAAAAACTGTGATAGTAACTGCTAGTGACTCGTGAAGAGTATCGCTGATTCAACAGAACTAATTAAATGAAGAGTTCTTTCATGATAAGACTTCTCAATGTAATCATAATTCAGCAGAAGTAATTAAATTTAAGAGTTCTGTTATGATATGACTTCTTAATCTAATCCTAAAGAAGCCATTGCAAGAAACAGAATGCATGAAACAGGAACAGTACTGATTAATAATATTAACAACAATGTAAAGAATGCAAAGCATGCTTGTGCATGCAATATTCCTTTTAGAGAAGAATATATTAGGGTACACTAAGTACGCAATTAGCTGCTCATACAGTAATCCACAAAACCAAGTTTGCTGCTCAAGGATAAGAGAGGCTAAACTCACCTGACTACATCAACAATTTCAAAATTAGTCAGAAACAAACCCGGTCGCCAGTTCCAGTTAGCAGTTGCAGAGAGTCAAATCTGCTAAATCCCAACTTTATAGAGGGAGGAAGGAAAGCAGCATATTCAGACAAATATGACTGTCGATTTGCCATATAAAAACAAACAAGCAATGCACTAAAACTAGGTTTTATGACTAAGATTAATTAAGTGTACCAAGGATGGAAGGCCAATTAGAAGAATATTATTTATAAATTACAGAAAATAGAAGAGTATTACTTAATCGTGGTATCAGCCTGGTTGATGCTAACAAAACCGTTATTCATATACTGCTGTAGATGAATATGCTTTAACTATAACAATGATGGAGCAACTTACTGTTTTCTATTCAAGAAAGAAGTATAAAATAATCGTCCAAATTTTCAAGAGGTGGTGTTTATATGCATCCAGCATTGAAGCAAAGTAAATTTGAGCAAGATGGCTCAAACCATTGCCTCTGTTTTTGGGTATGGAGAATCGACTAAACAAAGTAACTCGAACATTACAGACAGAATTTTTTTCTTTTTCACCTACTGAAATATGAACTCAAATTTATTACCTTTAATACCTGGAAACATATATATGCTACCAAACTAAAAGATCTGATTTTTCTGCTATTATATTCCAGCTGCATTACAATTAAGAGGTTGGATGAAGACCATCATACTAAGCAGGCAAAACAATCCTACTACCACCCACAATATGCAAATACAAAGCAAGACACAAGGTAAAAATAACCGATGACTTGGCTCCAATATATTTAACCACTTCTAGTCCTTTGTTCACTACCTCATCATGAACCTTACTAACACTAGTTTTGAATCCATCTGATATTCTCCACAACAAAAACGCCACAAAAGACCTCACCGTTTCAAGCGTCACCCTCCCCGTGACATCAAGCACAAACCTTCGGTTTGCCGGCACCGCCAGCGTTGACTTAATCTGTTCAAGCCACCCAACATCCTGAGGCCCCCCAACCGAGCTTCCAATCCTGAGCTGCTGCAGAAAAACCTCCTGTTTCAGGCACCCATCTTCACTTGCCGGAACAACAACAGAAGACATAGATAAACCCGAATTCGACCTCTCACTCCGGTTTGACAAAACCTGGTGCGAAGTTCTGACAAAAGTCTCAACAGCACCATTACACATGGAAACTAAAATCCCCTTCACCTTTTCATGATGCTTGGGATTCGACAACCCGGCAAACATTTCATCATAGGTATTCACATCCATTGTCTTATCAAGAAAAACAGCAACCGCAGTGCTCACAAAAACCTGCACACAATTCCCAATAAGCTTGCCACACCTCTCGTCACAAATCGCATTCACCCATCTAGGAACCTCCGATTGAGACCTCTCCCCCATCGATTCAGCACCATAGAAACCCAAAACCATGTTCCTCGCAAAGCTCCCAACCACAACGGACACAAAACCCGTCCCAGCCTTCGAGAAAAGCTTCTCCAACACCCTATCCGAGAATCTAGGAGCTTCCGCGGTGATTTCCGAGGGAGCAATAATACCGTTATTATCATTACCCGCCCGTGAGTTATACCCTGACAAAATCCCAATCGTCACAGCCTCGGAAACCCTAGCCAGCGACGTTGAGAATTCCTTCGATTTGGCGATTTTCGCTAACTGCTTGAAACTGGTGGGGATCTCGTCGGAATCAGAAGCGAGGAATTGGTGCAAGTCGTTAGAGATAACGGTAACGGAGTGTGCAGAATCGGAAATCAACTCGGCGACGGTAACAAAGGTTCTGAGGAGCTTGGCAATACGGTGGCGTTTTTGAGCGACATAGGATGAATTGTAAGCCCTGTAGGCGGCGTAACCGGAGGCACCGAAGAAGGCAATTAGGAGAAGGTATTTTTTATTTTTTGGAGAAAAATGGAGACCGTTCCTGAGAAGCGGAAGGTCCATCAGAGTGAGAACCCTATGATTGTATCCAAGTGAGATTGGTTTGTTGGGTAATGTAGCAGTTAACGGCGGATCTATAATTGCCCTAAAATATAATAGGAGAAGATGAAGGTACCGAAAACAAAGGAAGAGGGAAATGAAATAAATGCAGTTGTTATTAGAACATAAATGGTTGGAGGGAAAATATCACATCTCTATCGTCACAACACAACTGCTGCTACTAACTTGCTCGCTCATTAATACATCAGCACTCACTCATCATGCAATAACGCGCCAAACAAAGGGTGGTTGAAGTTACCACAATTCAGACAACAACCCAATGCAATGCAATTCACTGCCAATTATAATATTAGAATCCAAACCTAATCACACGCTAAATCCAAGGACTATTAATTCGACAAGTGTATGCATAACTCAAATATTTTATTAATATGTTAAAATGTTAATATAAAGGTACATGGGGACATTTTAATTTATTAATTATTTGCTTGTTATGAATTCAACTTCCACGCAAGTTTTTTTTTATCACGTTAGATTCTTCAATCAACGTGATGGCTTCCATTAAAAATAAGTATACTCAAATTTCAAATAATCCATACAATTTGATAAATTTACGTTTGAAAAATGAAAATCAATATCATCAAATAATTCCGCAAAGCACATGCACTTTCCTCTACCTACCAAAGTTGTTGGTTTCTTCTTACACCGCTTTATATGAAATAATTTTAGGATTTGTCTAAAGAAACCTTTTTTCCTAAACACTTTTAATAATTCAAATTGAAGCACCGTAACAAAAAAAACAAAGCAATTTTGACACTCTGGTCCATGGGTATATTGAGGTTTTGGAGATGAGGAAGCAATTGTAGGATGTTAAAGCAGCTGCGCACACACACACACACAAGAAAAACAGAAGGGCAAAAAATAAAGTTAATGCTTTATTTTCTCCCTTAATTTCAATGAGCATAAAGTAGTCAGCCTCCTAACTCACCCGAACTCAAGATCTGTGTAGCTAAAATCGGCAGAAGTGGAAGCGTTTTTGCTGTCGGGTGACCTTGGCGAGTAAAATGACTATTCAGAACTAATTTCAAATATATTTTAGTTCTGCGTTATCAATGCTTTCAAATTCCGACATTCCAAACGTACTAAAACAAATTCACCTTTTTAGTAGTTCATCACGACTAAGATTATTCATGAATCAGCGCTCAACAAAGCTTCCGTCACCATTAAAGAGTCAAGACAAACTGACGAAACGACAAGTGAAAATGTTTGCTAATGAAGGGAAATTGAAGAGTCAGCAACTAGCCACATAGGCTAATCTATATCAATTTCAATATCCATTATTTTGAGCGAATATCTGGTATATATCTTTTTATTCCTAAATATCATTCCAGGAAGGGAAATATTTGTTTTATAACTATGTTTCTAGTTCATACTAAATAGAAGATTCTAATTCACTGCTTAAGATGCCTGAAAAACTCCCATTCAAACACTCCCTTTAAAATGTTACAAATATATAATATGTAATTTGCAGTAAAAACTTGAAATATAAATCATTTATTACCTTCAAAATAATGATTAGCATATATCTCTAAAACGTCAATGCACAACGGAACTCAGGTCATTGTAAAAACTAAAATTCTCCCTTCCAAATTTACAACATTCTGTTTCTCCTTCATACAATGCCATCCGATGATCATTCAAAGTTGTTCAAATAATCACTTTATTGGTTTCAGACACAGTTACAGCAAGGCAAATCAGGAGGACAACACCCAACAAAAGAAAGGAACAAAAGAGCAACCCAACCCCAACTACAACCGCCAAAAATACATGAGAAAATCCAATATCTATTTTTGAGGACAAATAAGAGATTTTATATACACTTCTTCCACCTGTACGATGTACCTTCAGAAAGAGAGCTGTCCTTCGGATTGTAGCATATATTTCATCCCACATTCTCATTTCAGATCTCAAACAAACAGGGATTAACATAAATGACAGTCTTAGTTCCACTTTCATTTTAATGAGTTGTTTCAGAATACGGCATGCAACTTAGAACCCATAGCCTTGCGGCAAAAAAGATGCAGGGAAAAAAGGATTTTACAGCCTCACATAGCATCACGGCATTTTATCAACTTCGTTGACCATTCTTTATATACAAAGAATGTTCCAGACACTAGCACTCTTGCTTTTCCAAACATCAGACGACTTTCTTTACTGTTCTTAGTGCTGAGTGAGGATCTACAGGCCCTAAAATTACCACAATCGTCTCTGGACTGAAGTTTCAAACCAATTTCAAACCACTTGTACTTAAACTAACAGGTTTAATGCCATAATCATCATCCTCGAGATCACTGAAGGATATGTCTTCTTCATTTACTAAGGGGTGAGTTGTTCCACCATATCCTCCTGTATCAGAATCTTCCTCTGGCCACTCATCGTCATCTTCATCATAATCCTTAATAATAATTTGAGAGGGTTGACCACATATCGAATCCTTGTTATCAGTTTTAATAATTGAATTTTCCTCAATAACAGACTTATCAGTGAAATGCGTTCCAGAAGTTTCAACCATGTGTTTCTCATTCTCATAATTTGACCTCGCGGAAAAAGAGGTTGTTCTATATCCATATGTCTGATTAGGCATGTCATCAGAATAAGCATCATCTAATAGGCTGGGAGTTAATTCATTGTGCCGTGCGTTGTCTCTTGGGTAGGAAGCACTTCTTCCAAAAATTTCAAAGTCAGGCTTTGTTTGTTTATGCAATTCCTGCATCCACATTGCTCTGGCTGCAGTGATCTGCACGTGTTTAAAACTAATACATCAGAAAAGTTCATCTACCCGTTAAGGTAGTTATACAATACTACCTGAATCTAGAAGTGCAAGTAAACATTATAGACCAATATTCTGATGATCACTTAACCAACCTACGCAAAGGCACACTCAAATATATAAACAAAATTTTCTTCATGTGGAACAATAATATATCCAACTTATTCCAATTTCAAACTACATTATTTTCTAAATAGTTATGAACATTTGAAGCTTGAAGAACGACTTCAACCAATTCAATTATTAACCATCCAATAATAATGCATAACTATAATTAGTCAATAAGAGAATAAATACACCCTTTATATATAAAAAGGGAGACTTTTCTTCTCAAGGCTTACTGTTTGTGTATTTTTTAAATGAGGCATAATATTTGAAGAATGTAGATTATAAGCACTTATTAATCATAAACAATGTCAATATCAATAACATGCGTCATCAAGATTTAGCACAGACAAAAGAACTACACATTTACAAGATCACCAATAAAAATATATTTTTCATAATAGAGAAGCACTGGTGAATAAAAATGCATCAGAATTTAGTAATCTTCCTTGTTACAAGAATCAAACATTGCTAAATATGTTGTACAAAATGAGAATGAAACTCAAAGAATAAATAGATTTTACGACATGGAGCGCATAACAAATAGATTTGGGCTTATTAAAGTCCAAAGAGAAAACAGAAAGACAAATGGACAGGTAAGGAGAATATATTTTGAAAGCCAAAGAAATCTCCTACATGTTTGATGGGACGAACTTCTCCATAAGGACTTATAAAAAAGAAAAGTAAGAACAAAGATTGAAATTATCTTTTCCATAAACTAATTTATAAAAACTCTCTCAGGTAGTTCTCTAAATTTTTATTTTTAACTTATGCATAAGCTAATTTTAACTTATGGAGAAGTTCGTTTAATTATTTTTCTCCCCTAGAAGTTATTTTAGAAAAGTTCGTCTAAAGAGTACCTAAGTGACACATTTAAATATTGTTTACATAATCATTGAGAAACGAGAATTCACAGACAAAATCATTAAGAGACTGACAGTTTCATCTTGATAAAAAGAACAAATCAGAAAGCACGGACTCTATGAATTCTAGTATAAAATAACTTGAACCACTGAGAAAGACTTTGAACTGTAGTATATGTGTGTGTGAGCGTTTTTAGCTCAAATGATCAAATTCCACAACGTACAAAGTTGGGAACAGAGCAGCATGAAGGAAGGAAATAAATGCAACAGTACGGTAACTTTTGGACTCCATATCGTTAGCCTGATTTATTATTACAACTATTTACACGCCACAACATTCCCCACTTAATCACAATGGATGATTGATCATTTCTATACGGTAATTTAATTCACAAGTATAAGCCCATCAGGTAACTTTGAAAACCATGTATTTTCAAACTAAATGCTTGTCCGTCCATCAAATAAAGATTTTTGAACATTCATTCGTAGCCCAAAGGATTCACGCAATCATAATATAAACCGCGAAAACATTTTAAAAGGACGTCATCTACGATTTCCAATAGGTTACAAAACACATGGTGAAGGTGATAGCAAGCGCGCATGAAAGTCAAAAGCAAAAACCCATGTAACTAACCTGGGGTGTAGATAAAACCCCTGCATCTTCTTTGTTAAGCCTTGAATGCAGAAGTACAAAATAAACTTTCCAGAAATAACTTTCACTCATATGGCAAGGGCATAGTTCAATTCTGAGCGCAGCTAATCTAGGAGTTAATCTTTCAACAACCGCTGCATGCTCTTGTTGTGCATCAGACATGTCAAAATCTACAAGTAGAATTCACCACGTCAAAATCTCAAACAACATGTAAAGAATGAGTAAAAGAATCCAATTAAATCAAGTAACAAAATAAACCATAGCATCACCAATACTGTGAAGATATTATTACCTAAATTACCAAGGCATTTAACACGGCACATAAGCTATAATTAACAGTCAAGAACTATCCGATCTATCTATAACTACTACAGCCAAATAAATATTCAATATGTGCATTAATCGTTCTGTGATCTGATCCAATTAAAAAGTCGTTTCTCTCCAGTTAGTGTATGCATGAAGTTACCATCGGTGTCGTCTTCTTCGTCAATAGGAAAATCCAACCACGTCTCGGGATGCATAGCTATGTTCATCGCGAAGGCCAATACCTCCTCCGTGATTCCAACCGCACGCTGTTCAAGACCGCAATCCCCTTCCGAATCGGATCCCAACGAAACCGAATTAGAGCGATTGGAAACGGCAGCCTCGTCCAATTGCGGTTCTTCGTTCGGAGAAAGAGAGCGATGTTTGAATTGATCGGAGATGAACGAAGAGGGATCGGATTGAGCATGAGAAAGAGAAAGGGAATGAGAATTCGTTGCTGGCGGAGCGAGGAAGGATGCCATTCCCCAAAATTGACGAGTTAGGGTTTGCTTGATTTCGTCGAGGTCCTCTTTGACTCCACGCCCTTCCGTTTCTTCGTTTTCTTCTTCTTCTTCTTCTTCCGATTCTGATCCGAATGCATTTTCTCGTGTTTGGTGCTGCAGGGGGTCTCTCAATGACGTGGTAGGTGGATCGAGTACGGTGTCGTTTTCGTCGTCTCCATCGCCATCGAGTCGGAGAGAATTTGCGAAGGAGCGAGCCAGCCATGACATTTTCTATTTTTCAAAATAAGAAAAAAAGTTTGGGGAATCGGAGATTGTGACCTGTGAAAAGGTTTATGGTTTCGAATTTTTTGATTGCAAGAGGGTAAAGGGGAGGGTAGAAGGCGTGGATCAGGTGATTCGTGTACTACGGTGGACGTGCACTTTAATTCGACACGTCGCTCTAACTTGTCACCGCTTCAACAAAATTTGAAACGGACAAATGGAATTTGCAGTGCAGATGAGACAAAGACGAAATCGACCCACCCACGTGTTTAACTATAAAATGGAGGCAAAGGGAAGTTGGAGTTGTACTTACCCATCGCCCCAGAACGATGATAAAATAACTATCAACCCATCCATGACTTATTACAAAACATATGACAATCTAAAATATTTAAAACAGTGCAATAATATTAGTTTATGATATATAAATATAAATAAAATAAATATTTTCACCAAAGTCTAATCTCTTCCCCAATTTAATAATTACTTTATAGACATTTTACTAATGTAATTGTACTTAGTTATTATTGAAATATGTAAATGTTTTAAATTATGTAAATAGTTAAAGTTGTGTCAACTTATTTTAGCGTAAAGAAATTATGTTATCTGTTTAAAATTGTAGTGAAGCCCTTTGGTTCATGCATAATTGCCGTGTGGTCATTGTTAATGTGAATATATTAACATTTTACAATATCTTATAAGGAAATAATTGTGATATACGATTCAATTGGGAGATTGTTAATTTAAGAGTTTAAGATGGTTATATTAATTATTTGTTTTCTTCTCGAATTTCAATATCGATGAATGACTTTGCTTTTGTTCAATATCTGTGACCTTATTTTTGAACTTGTTGTATAACATTTTTTAGTTATTTTTTTGGTTGACATGTAGCACTATGACATCTCCGAGTGTTAAGGGAAAGTCATAACCAGATACGACATGGAGATCATTACTCTCAACTTGAAAGGGTCTCACGATAAGTATATTATAGGACGTGTTTGTATCATTCAATAGGTATTTAATCTTGAAAGTTCTTCTTTGAAGTCTCCCTTCTAAACTTGGTGTATAGATCAAAGTAAACTCAAGTGTTTACTCGCTTTACTGAGAACTCCACAAATTGATCATTATAGAGTTAGATATTGTTCTTGAGATTTGGAATTTCTTGAAGGTCGATCTTAAAATACAAAATATCCATTGAGCTTCCTTCATCAACCAAAGTCTTCATGACTACAAATTTTTCAATTTCGACTATATTAGACTTGGAGTCATCTTGCGTTGGGTCAATCGCTTTGAAGTCAGCATCAGTAAAGGTGATAGGCGACATTCTTCACCTTATGGGAGATGTGACTACGTTCATTGATTGGACGACTCGCAAGTGTTGCTTTGTACAGATTCTAAGGATCCTCCTTTGGTGAATCCTCCTACTATAGTGTTTATTACTCCCCATGTGGCATCCTCCTATCAACTACCATTGTCTAAACGGGGGCCCTGAGAAGACGTCAACCTCTCATTCTCTTGGTGGGGGTCAGGACAGTCTTGTTGGGAGTATTATTGGTGGTGCCTATCCCTTATCCTTGACGAATAGGCTTCGCATCGTCTGGGAGAGTCGTGGGTGGGTTTTCGGTTCTTCTATGAACCTTTGGACGTGTCCAACTTGTATTAACTCCTTGATCTTGTCTTTCCCTGCTACATATTTCTTGTATTGTGACCGTAATTCTGGTAAGGGAAAGTGTTTACTTGTGTTTGCATTATGCGATGTCGGCACTTTCCGTGGGGTTGGGATGAGGTTGGTGTTCAAAGCCTCTTCCAATATTCTACCCTATTGGCATTCAACTAGGTGTATTGGGTGAACCTCCATGCCCAGATATCTCATTGTTTCACAAGGGATGCATGTCCCATCTTCTCGTTGCCTTTAACCTTGTTGGAGCCACTAACGACTCTAACCTAGTTTTGAAATTCTCGCAACCCCTCTAATTACATGAATTTTGTTTCTCTCCTACTCAACTTATCAAGGTTTGCAGTGGACTTCCTACACAAATTATCGATGAAAGGTCTAAGTCGAAGGGTTGTTACCTAGTGTTGGAGTGCTACCTCGGGGTTCAGGTTATGAATTTGCAACGAGAGTTTACCAAACCTTTCCATGAAAAGCCTTAGTGATTCTCCCTTTTGCTTCTTTATTTTCATCAGGGATAGGGAGGTCATGTAGTGTCGTTGGCTCATGGTGAATTGCATGCTAGATTTACTCATTAATGACTCAAAGTTACTAGTGGACTGAGGTGGGAGGCGAGTGAAATAACTTAAAACAACTTTCTATAGGTATGCAGTGAACACCTAACAAAAGATGGTATTCATGGTGGCATATAGACTCATTTGAGTTACATATATATCTTCGTGCTCGTTTAGATCCGTGTTTCCATCATATCGATCTAGATTAAAGTATTTCCAGTGGGTGGGGAGCTTGATGTTCATTATCTTGTCCACAAAAACGATGGCAATTGGAAGGATGTGTTAGCTGAGGTGTAAAGTTGAGACTTCCTTTCTACTATTTCGGTTATGGTAGCGAGTGTACTCGGGATCATGGTGACATCGTTTTATTTTTGGTTTTGTTTTCATTCTCTAGGGTTGGTGAGGAGGGTGCTCCATGTGACTATCTTCTCATTTCTTCATTTTCTTGTATGAGGTTTTGGATCCTCAACATTCTTTTGCTTCATCTTTGTCATTTCGTGTTATAAGGTCAATAATAAAGTCGTAGAGTCATTGTCAACCATCTTGGAATCTTCCTGTCTTTTAACTTGTACTTTATTCCAAGTTTATATCATTCAACTTCAATTCTTGATCCTTTTTTGACGCTACAATGAATGTCAATTGTTCTTATTGACATCTGGAAAAGGGTCTTCAAGAATTGCTTGTTCTGCTACGATATTCGAGTAAGAGATTTTTGCAAAAAGTTCTTCAATACCAAAATATATAATTAGATGTTAGAACTCTTTTAAGTAGAATTGAAAAAAAATCATTACTCAGATAAATAGTATAATATTAGTAAATAGTATAAAATTAGTAAATAGTATAACATTATTATAATTAGTATAACCTTATTATAATTGAGTGATGTTTTCATACTAATGTATAAAGAAAAAAATATTATATATAATAATAT
>Ga0123340_1004658_pt1 | contig 13034 bp, 6 predicted proteins | sample SirMexnodulemix_FD_89961 | JGI IMG/M metagenome (GOLD analysis project Ga0123340, IMG submission 89961) | Root nodule microbial communities of legume samples collected from Mexico - Siratro Mexico nodule mix | ecosystem: Host-associated > Plants > Roots > Nodule | place: Mexico: Nepantla... | reverse complement strand
TATATATATATATATATATTTGTAAACTCATTTACATCCTATAGGAATATTTATTAAGGTCAAGTTACTGAGTGTTAAATTAAACGCTCTTAAACCAAAAATTATAGTTGGTAGTCAATACGTAACTTTGTTTTACTTAAGAGCATAATAAATTTAATTGTGACTTAATTCATATGCCTTACACCACAAGATAATTGATACACTCTTCAATACTAACATGTCACATGTCTGATGAAAAGCTTTGATCTTAACTCTTACACTCATATGTCATTTAGGTAAAAGTGATGCTTTCTCATAAATTTCATATTTAATGTGTGAGGAATGGAAAAAACATAATATAAGTGTTTGATGTTGAGTTTTATGACAAAACAATAGTAATAGAAAATATGTATATTATGATTATTCTTCATTAAATCAGTATAAGCAAAATTCAAAACTTGATGATAATATTTTTAAAAGATTGGTGTTTTCCAATTCCTACAAAACCTTGGAAGATTTTCACTTTCATTGTTTATTCCATTTTGAGTTGATTGATTTCTTAAATGTTTTCATTAATAGATTTGTGTGAGGTATCAAATAAAAAATCAGAAATATAATGTTGAGGATTTTATTAGACTCCTTCTTAACATGGACGTGCATATAAATAAACATGTCTTCGTGAAAAAACAATATCTCTAAAAATTAATAAAAGTTCCCTATTTTATTTTAAAATGGAGATGTTAATTCGTTTTTTTAAATTTGAGAGACTAAAAAATCAATTTTATATTTGAGGGATTAAGAAAATTAATTTTAATTAAATTTCAGAAATTAAGAAAAAACAAATTTGGTAAATTAAAATAAATTTTTACTTAAATTCAAGGAATTAAAAAATTTTAACTAAAAACATTTTATAAATAAATTTCGATATCATTATTTGAGTGATGAGATATATTATCGATGTAAATGTCGTGAGGGAGTGCACCAAAGTAATTAGGACAATAATCCAGATGTGAAAGATAAAAAGAATATCTTTTAAAATTTAAAAACTAAATAAAAAAATAATTTAGAAGAGTACAAGAAAAATTGACCAAAATTTAAATTCAACCTGTACTCTTAATTAGTCTGGTATCCTAAAAATTATATAGAGGTACTTTCCCTCTAAAACAACCCTTACATAAATTATCAAAATTTAGAATACTTTTGATTTGAAAATGACAACATCAAATTATTATTATTATATTAAAGTATTTGATGATGAAATTAAATAATTAAATCTGTATGCGTGAGAGTATTAAGTAAATAGATAGTATTAATTAAATATGAGAATGCATAGGTAGCATCTGATATATGACAAAGTCCAGTTTGATCTGCCATTAATTACATGCCACCAGAAACAGCTTCGTAGGCAGTAAAGAAAGAAAGAAAAACTGAGCTATACCCTACTGTCCCACCAAGTACGCCATCAAGATTCTGATTCTACTTACACCCTTTGGGGCAACATCACATGAACCTCTTCTTCACTTCTCACTCTCTTTCTCTTCCTCACTCCACACTCAACCCACCGACAACATGGCAATGCTCACCAAGACAGACTCCGAGGTTAGCAGCCTCTCCCACTCCTCACCGCCCCGCTCTCCCCGCCGCCCCGTCTACTACGTCCAAAGCCCTTCCCGCGACTCCTCCCACGACGGCGAGAAGACCACCAACTCCTTCCACTCCAGCCCCATCCAAAGCCCATTGGGCTCCCCGCCCCACTCCCACTCCAACTCCTCCCTCGGCCGTCACTCCCGTGAGTCCGCCTCCACCCGCTTCTCCGGCTCCCGCAAGACCACCTCCACCAACCGCAAGGCCCCATGGAGGCCCTGGAAGGACCACTTCCACGCCATCGAGGAAGAGGGTCTCCTCGACGCCCACGACAATGCCCAACATGGCTTCCCTCGTCGCTGCTATTTCCTCGCATTCATCTTCGCCTTCCTTCTTCTCTTCTCCTCCTTCTCTCTCATTCTCTGGGCCGCAAGTCGCCCCCAAAAACCTGCCATTACACTCAAGGTTAATTCTTCTCTACACATACACGCGCACATTCATTTCACTTTCAGCTATTAACTTCATGTTGCAATCTTTCAGAGTATAACCTTCGATCAATTCCTGATTCAAGCGGGTGCGGATGTGTCAGGAGTTGCCACGAGCTTGGTCTCCATGAATGCATCTGTGAAATTGACGTTTCGTAACACAGCTACTTTTTTCGGGGTCCATGTCACTTCCACTCCCCTAGATCTAAATTTTTATCAGCTCACTCTTGGCACTGGAACTGTAAGTTGAAAATTACTTTTTTACCATAATCATTGCTTTTTGTAAACATGGTGCTTAGCTTAACTTGGTTAGCTTTGCAGATGCCGAAGTTTTATCAATCTAGGAAGAGCCAGAGATCTGTGAGAGTGATGGTGAAAGGGAGTCACATTCCACTGTACGGAGGGGGAGCGAACTTGAACACTGAGAACGGGGCACCGGTTGAACCGGTGCCGTTGACGTTGAGCGTGATGGTGCGGTCAAGGGCTTATGTTTTGGGCAAATTGGTGAAACCCAAGTTCCATAAGAAGATTGAGTGCTATCTGGTTTTGGATCCGAAGAAGATGGGCAAACCTGTTTCGCTCCTCAAGAAGTGCACTTACCAGTAGGTCAATATGATTAATTTTACTTAATAAATCAAACGTTAATATTTTGTTTTCAAGGGTATGGTTGGATGTGGTCGGTGCTTCAATTTTCAACATCTATTGTTATGGATTTTCAAAGCTGAAGAATTTTTTTTTTTTTTCTTACTGTCTGAGTTCCTCTTTCCCATTTTCCCCCTATCTAATAATGTATTAGCAGTACGTAGTTGCGGTAGCTGGAGCAAGTAGCAAAATATTGAATTCATGAACCGATATTTTGGGCTATTTACACCCCCAAAAAAGGGAAGTAGATTGCTGGGTCAAATCATGGTTACTATATGTATCACTTTCTGTATAAAATAATTCTGTTGATGGTGTTTATGATTTAAAGAATGATAGAAATACTCTTCACACGTTACACAGTTCACATGTAAACTTTATGGAAGCGGGAAAAATACCTGTAAGGTTTTCTTTCATTTGTTAAAGAAGGAAAAAGACAAAAGCTTAGATAGCACCATACATTATTATAATTTTGTTAAGGGAATACGCTACAGTATGAAAGGCGTTTAAAGTAATGTTTTTAATATTTGGCCGGTTATTGAACTGACAAAAATATTATACCACGCTTTATTGATATAACTAACCATGGTGAGAATTTTTTCCACAGAAACCTATTTAACGAAAATTTACAAAGTTCGAAACGGTTGTCAAAATATTTATAAGAGTGGACTTTTTTTTTTTTTCTCACTTCAGAATTCGACATTCACATAATAGATTTCTGAATTTCGTTCTTGCATAAGAACATCAAAAGGTCAAAAATCATCTCTTAAAAACCGAAATTTGATATAATTTTTACTTATTTTTTTTACAAAAAATATTTTTGGAAAAAAATATTGTCCTTGTATGAATTGAAAATAAACTTATAAGATCGGACTCATCTCTTCCATCTAATATTTTTAGTAGAAATGTACTCATTGATACTTTCACAATATAAAATGTTTCTTTGTTGCCTTCTTACTTAATGGGTGAATGTACATTGATGCCCAAATCAAGAAGAATTCTTATGTAATAAATGTGTAATAAAAAAGAACAATGTTGGTCCTAAATAACCATCCAACTTTGTAATGTCATATGTAATTAAACACTTAATGTTGATTAATTATGTCGTTAATTCAATATGATGTTCGAGAGTTTGGTGATACTATATTGGTGTTTGAACATACACTGATTTTCCAGACTCAAAGGTGTTTATTATGTTGAGAATTTATAAAAAAGGAAAATATATCTTTTATATATTTTGTTGAGATGATCTTGATATTCTCTCTCTATTCCAGTTTTTCAGACTCGAGGAATAAGCAAAATGACAAAGAGTCTTATCATTTAAAAAACATTAGATAATTTTTTATAGTTTGCAATGGAGGTCTTGGAAAGCATGAAAGACTTCATTAATAAAATTGTTGTTCATGATGATTGAAAACACAAACACGGTCAATTTTTCGAGACATGAATGATCATTGTTCTTAAGACGGTGGCTAGATGCAAAATTTGTTTCTTAATCAGGAAAGTAATTTCACCTCATTAAAGTTCGTTGGATCTTTCAGGCGGGTGGTTTTCCTCGGGAGGTACCAACACCTTGGTGTTAGCGAAGGAAGATTATTAGACCATCAAGTCCTTACCATTGGTTGGTAGTTTGTGTCATACCACTACAAAGAGTTAGATCAAAGATTTGGTGGTTCAAAAATGTAGTCATATATGATTGATGGATCCTCACATGAGAGAGCATTTCTTAAATTATTGGTGCCTCTCCATGGTCACTCTTTGACTTTTGGTATGTCTATATTGGATAACAACATTGAAGTCAGGATCATCTCGATTGACCAATGTATGTTATTGACAACTTATGTCACAACTTGAGTGGGTTTGCCAACAAGTTATTTTACATATACGCTTTCTTTTTTATTAGCGTATTAGCGTACATGTGTTGTTTCCATTTGATGAGTTCATAATAAGTGTGTTTTAGGTACTTCATGTGTCCCTACTCAATTGCATCTGAATGGTTGTGTCTCAGTGTAAGCATTCTAGATTATATTTGATGCATTGCACCTAAATCCATCACCTCAAATTTTCTCCATTTCTGTAGTACTCGGCCAAGTGAGTACGTGGCATTAATGTCCCTCATAGGTCAGCCTCCGACATCTTTGTTCACTTCGTACACATTTTTGTAAAACGATTTAAAATGAGGCTTTTTTAAGGTTTTGGTGGGCTCACTAGGCTATCAATTTTTGTTCGACGTGGATAAACTCAAGTTTCCGTTTTATTAGAAGAAGGATCATATGAGATATCATCTTTGGTCTAGGTCTATGATGACGACAAAAGATATCCATATTCTCAAAATCTTGGACAAGCTTCCTCGAAAACAATACATCCAAAAAAACTACTCATTGTTTACTTGTCAACTCATTGTCGTATTGATCTAAGTGGTACATTTTGTTTTTTTTTGGCTTACAGTTATCTTCGATGTTAACTTTGTTAAATGTTTTTCGTATATTTGTTATAATGGTTGTCACTAAGCCTAACCACAAGAATATGTTCAAGAAACTCAAGTTCTAGTTACACACACAATGTCCATGTATGTAGTTTCCAACTCTAATAAGGACCAATTGAGACAAAAGGGATGTAAGCTTCAACATTGTCACCTAAACATAATAGTGTAAGGACAAAAAAAAGGAAGAAAATATGTGAACAATTTTACATGATCACAAATTTTCATTTTGTTTGTCTAGAGGCTCTTTATTTGTGCATTTAAAATTTAAATGAAATATAAACACAAATACCTTTCTCTCCCTTTGGACATGATCAAAAAATAAAGAAAAATATAAACCAGGTAATGAAATAGAATATAAACCAATATGCAACCCTAAATCACCAATATAAGTAAAGTTCCCCTAGGAACAATACTATGCAATGACAAAAAGGCAATGCTAATTGTAAAAGAACTTGTTATCAATTGTAAAAGAAGTATGAATGGTGATTAATATGATTAGATACCAATTGTAAAAGAAAATATGAGAGAGTGAGTGATTATAAGAAACACAATCAATTAGATGATAAGATAAATAATTAAATTGTATAAAAACACAAGCCAAATTATAAGATCTCATAAAATGCAGACAACTAGTACTGGAATTGTCCAAAATACCTAATTGATGTTACACAACATATAAAGCAATGATTTACCTCAAGACCTTTGTCATAAAGTTAAATGTGCTCAACATATGTTTCGAGCAACCATGGTTAAGGTACCACATAAACTTTTTACTAGGAGACATATGTTCAAAACAAAGTAAAAAAAAAAAAAATGAGATATTTATATGGGCCATTTAGGATTAACACTCTTATTATTTTGTTTGGAAATCCAAACATAATTCCTGTTAAGAATACCATGATTTTTAATATAGCATGTGTTTGATGTATTATTCTTCTTTCAAACAATAAAAATAAATCACAGATTGATATAGAATCTCTAAGCTATATCATATTTTTAAACATAATTTTGATATAGAATAGTAAAGATAAATTTAGTATAAAATTATGAAATAGGAGAATTTATAAATTTAATGCTAATGTAAATAATTCTAAACATTACTTTCATATTTCAATCTCTATTTTCAAAAATTATACCTTATTTAGATAAGTTAAATCCTTTTTATTATATCAATCTTTAATTTATTTGATGTTCAATAAAATTATTTCATTCAAATTAATATATTTATAATCATATCATAAATACAAAATAAGACTTTGAAATTATATTCTAAATCATTGAACAAAATGAAATCATATCATATATGTCTAAAATTGAGATGTAAGATAGGAGTCACGATGGATTTGAGCAGAATTGATTAATAAATTATGACTTCTTTTTTTGCCCGTGCCTGTCAAGGTGCAAAAATTTCATCCAATGAGTCATAATGCCAACTAAACATATAATACAGCAAAATTCATCCAAGTAACACGTGAATAACCTGTATATAATCAATAATGTTAACCATTCATTCAAATTCAACATGGGTCATTATAAAAACGCATTAACAATGTACATAAGTGTATTTTGGACTTAGTGCAGCTCACAACCAGTGCTTTGGAGCTCTGATAGTCTTTAACTCCAACAACGATTAACACATTTAATTACTTATGTGTGTGCAGCTCGTAACACGAAGTAAGCTTCAAAACTATCACCCCAACTAAACAACACAAGGAAGAAAGGAAACAAAGGTGAGAACAATTTAACATGGTCTAAGATATTTATTGTGTTTATGTAACGACTCTTTGTGTGGCCAAGTATTGTCTCTATAACTATAGTGAGTTAATGCTTGTATCTCAACCTCCACCATTTTGTAATATACAATGGAATATAATTATGTGTATGGTAAAAAAAGTGTCACCCTCGTTGTTGATGAAGTTCAAATTGCAATTAAAATTTTATTGGTAAATATAAAGGCAAAATAAACATCACATTAATGTGATACGTATTATTATGAAAATTCAAAAGAAAATCGCAGCAACACTTAAGGATGAGTTAATACGAGTTTGATACTGTAATATTTGATATTGTAATATAAATAAAGGAAGTATTCAACATTTACCAGTATGGGCACAATAAACAGAGAGACGGTGAAAGAGAATGAATAGCTTGCTCACCTAAAGATAGGAAGAATAAGAAGAATTCAAATAGAGAAGAAAAAATTCAGAGAAAAGAATGTAGAAAGGCAGTAGACAGATACTCACAATGCTCATAACGTCCTTTTGACTCCTTCTCCCCTTTTTTTTTAACCTAATTTTCATTTACACCCCACGTGTCCATCTTTTCTGTTATCATTGCCTCTTTCATTGAGAATAACCTTGTCCTCAAGGTTGAAGTTGGGGTACTACCTCTGCATCTCAGTGTATCGCTCTCATGTAGCTTCCTATGTGGTTAGCCCTTGCCACTTGATTAATACTTCCTCCTGTCATTTGTCGTTCTTCTTTATCATACTGTGTCCGAGTATTACTTGTGATTGTAAAGGATAGTTTTTTTCATCAAGTAGTAACGGTTTTGACACACATGCAAGTTGGGGACATCCCTCACACTTTTTAAGCACAGACACATGAAATTACCGGGTGGATCTGAACTGTTGGAGGCAACTGTACCAATTTTGAGTATTTTTATACATGAGAAATATTGAGTACTTGTGGGTTTAAGTGTTATTTAAAATAGTAATTATTCCCAATTTTAGAGTTTTTAGATATAAATTTATGTTTTGAGTCCTGAGTTAAAGGAAATCATTTAATCTCAATTATTGTGAAATTTCAGGTATATAAAAGAATGAAGAAAATGATAGATTGAAAGATTCATGAAGAAAAGAAATAAAAAGTTTAAAATAGAAAAAAGTCCAAGAGAAAAGTCACTTAACCTAGGCCCAAAACCAAGTTTAAAAGGAGATTTTTAGGGTTTTTGGAGGCATGAAGACCTAGAGGACGGAGGCAGACAGCTAGAATCAAGATTCTCTTCCTCTCTTGCAATCTTCCTTTCATTGGTTTGTAATGGCTATCATGAGTAGCTAAATTCTTCATCTTTGGGATTGAATGTAATATTTTGATCTCATTTATTTTAAATATAATATTGAGTTTCTACTCCATTGGTATTTAACTGGGAAGTACTTTTGAGCTTTTTATCTTAAATATAATGCTAGATTTTATCTGATCAATAGAGTCTTAATCTTGATTCTTGAATTTAACTGGGAAGTACTTTTGAGTTTTTGAATTAGATGAAAATACTCAATATATTGAAATACTAGGGATAGGTTTCAATATATTGATTGCTATAATATTTGTTCTTAATGCTGGGCAATTTATTAAATAGCTGAGGGATTAGTGTTTAGAAAATTACCTTATGAATTTCATATCAGAGGAATCGGTGTGAATGATTATTATATGTGCATCAATAGTGAGTAGTTACTAATATTGTATTTTATTATCAAATCCAAAATATGAATGAGGGAGATAGATGAAGTTCAATCCCAGAGTCTTTCTAGATCATGAAAACTTCTTTTTATAATCGTTATTTATTCTTTAATTGTCTTTATTGTTTATCAATTCAAATTATAATCAAATCATCTTGAAACTTTTATTTGCTTAGTGAGTCGTGAATTTGAGATTTAATAACAAAACTGTTCTTTGTGGGACCGACATCCTTACTTTATAAATCTATATTACTTTTGACTCGGTACACTTGTCGAAAAAGGTCAACACACAAATGCAGGTTGGGGACATCCCTCACACTTTTTAAGCACAAACACATGAAATTAACGGGTGGATCTGAGCTGTTGGAGGCAACTGTAACTTGTAGGCAACTTGGCCAATTCGTGCCATAATTGGGAAAGGTCCAAAATAGTGCATAGAGAGTTTCTGATTTTTGGTTAATCTCAGAGAATGTTGGCGATACCTAAACGAAATCTCCGACATTATATTCCACATCTCTTCTATTATTATCTGCTTGAGCTTTCATTCTCAGTTGTGCCTTCCTAATATTGGTTTTCAAGGATTCCAACACCATATCTCGTAGTTGTAGTTGTTCCTGAATGGAAGGAGTATCCCCTAACTAAGCTTCATAACAAATTAACGGGTGGTGGTTCTCTACCGAACACAGCCTTATACGGTGACTTTCCAATAGTGGAGTGAAAAGAAGTGTTATAACAATATGTTGCCCAGGGTAACAACTTGTACCAATCCTTGGGATTTTCTTGAGTATAGCATCTCAAATACATTTCTAAGCATCGATTGAGTATCTTTGTTTGTCCATCTGACTGGGAATGTGTATGCTAGAGTGATTCCTTGACAGGCACATATTTGCTCCTAAAATTTGTTGGTAAAGACCTTATCTCGGTCTGACACAATTGTCTTAGGGATTCCATGAACACTAACCATTGTTTTGATAAAAGCATCAGCTGCTTTAGGTGTTGAAAAATCTGATGTTAAAGGAATAAAGTGAGTGAATTTTAATAGCCGGTCAATAACTACCAATATGACAAAATAGCCATGAGACATAGGTAGTATTGTAATGAAATCCATACCGGAATTGGTAAAGATTGTAAAAGGTCTGCCTAGGGAAGGGTGTTATACTTTGCTTGTTGGCAGATTGGACAAGTCTTCACATATTCTTTCACAGTGTTAGCTATATTCTTCCAGAAGAATTAGGTTGTCATTCTTGCCAATGTTTTTTATATCCCCATGCCCTCCTAGTATTGAATCATGAAACTCTTGTAATATGTAGCCTTCCTGATCTCAATTCAGTTTCTGATATAGTTCAGGTTCTTTGTAGTTGGGTGGAAATGCATTTTGTGAGTGGAAGCAATTGGAGTTGGTGGTGTGGTACGCCATCTTTGAGTATGAGGGAAATTTTTTTCTTCAAATAGTCTAGCTAGTGATTTACCCTAATTTAATTTCTTCCAAATCTGAAACCAAGCTAGGGCTCAGCCTTCCAAGCTAACTGTCACGAGATCCATCTTCCGACCTTCTGGAATCTCGTAAATTCGAAAAAATATTTCCGCTTTATAAATCTATTGCATAATGTCTTCTTTTTTCACTCCAGAAAAAGAGGGAAATCCACCCACAGCTGTCTTGGGGATGCAAATAGGGATGAACTGTGTCGAGGAGAATGCTTCATTCTTTGTGTCAGCTGAACCGAGACTAAAGCATGGGTCATCACTGCTAGCTGGTCATTATAACCTTCAGATTGTTCTGTGAGTTTGTTAATCACTGCTTGCATCGATTACATAAGTGTGCTTTCTGCCATCGGACTCAATGAAAGGACCAAAATGATACGTATTATTACGAAATTTCAAAAGGAAAGGCGTAGTAAGGTACGTTAACGAACTAAGACCCAGGAATGAGTTAATACGAGTTTGATATTGTAAAATAAATAAAAGAAGTACTCAACCATTATCAGTATGGGTATGACAGTACCCAGAGAGATGGTGGAAGAGAATGAATAACTTGCTTACCTACAGATAGGAAGAAAAAGAAGAATTTAGAGAAAGAAGAAAGAACTCAGAGAAAGGAATGCAGAGTGTCACAAGTGGAAATAGCACAATGGCAATTAAGGAAATGGGCAGGGAGAAGAATAATGAAGAGGTGTCAAGTGATGCAATGATTGTGGGTAACAGAAAAAGTCAAGAATACGGAAGGCCAATTCACTCATGAGGGATTATGTGTGAGAGGAATATTATTAAATATATAGTAATTGAGAGGAGAGGGAATGCCAATTTCACTCATGATGGATTATGTGTGTGAGGAATATTATTAAATATATAGTAATTGAGTAATTGAGAGGAGAGGGGATCGGGAGTAGTTGTTGCAGTTTCTTCTCTCTATTATATTTGGGTGTTATCTTCTCTATTCCAATCTGTTCATCTTCTTTCAATAATACATACAGAGATTTTATAATCTTTCTTTAGTTATCAGTTGTTCATTCATTACAATTTTAGGTGCTTTTATTGAGAGTAGTTGTTACAAGAAGGAATTATAGTGCCTAGTACTAGCCCATTTTCTTTACCAATTTTCTTGGTTGAAAAGAAAGATGGTACTTGGAGATTCTGTATCAATTATTGGGCTTTAAATGTCATAATTGTCAAGGATAGTTTTCCCATTCCCATTACCACTGTTGATGAGTTAAATTCAGTTGCATTTAGACAAAATCAAAAACTGGAACATGAAATACTTCGGTCCTTTTTCTATTATTCAATGTATGGGTCCAGTTGCTTACAAGCTTTTGCTACCCTCAACAATCATGCCAAGGTGTTCATCAACAATCATATATCCCACTTCCTCTGATTACTAATTACATTGGTCCTATATTACAACCACAAGAGAGTTTTCAATCTAGAGTTATTCTTAAGGAAGACAAACATATTCCTCAATTTTTGGTATATTGGGAAGGCATTGATGCAGAACACGCTACTTGGGAGGAACTTACCTATATGCAGCAAGCTTATTCCGACTTCAACCTTGAGGACAAGGTTGATTTTGAAGGGGGAGGCAATGTCACAAGTGGAAATAGCACAAGGACAATTAAGGAAATAGGCAGGGAGAAGAATAATGAAGAGGTGTCAAGTGATGCAATGATTGTGGATAATAGAAAAACTGTAAGAATGCAGAAGGCTAATTCACTCATGATGGATTATGTGTGTGAGGAATATTATTAAATATATATTAATTGAGAGGAGAGGGGAGGAGAGTAGTTGTTGCATTCTATTTCTTCTCTCTATTATCTCTGAGTGTTATCTTTTCTGTTCTTCTCTGTTGGAATCTGTTTGTTTTCTTTTAATAATACATACAGAGATTTTATAATATTTTTCCAGTTATTAGTTGTTCATCCATTACAATTTTATTTTTTATCTCCCTCAATATACAAAGAGACCATAAACAAATACTCATAATACTCATAATGTTCCTTTGATTCCTTCTTCCATTTTATTTTAACCTAATTTTCATTTGTATCTCTTTTATTTTAATCTAATTCTTATTTGTGTCCCAAGTGTACATCTTTTCTCTTATCACAATGATAGTTATATATCCTGACATTTCTTACCTTCTTTCCATATTATTTCTTCACATTCTTTCCATGTATTTCTTCACGTATATTTACAAAAAATCCATTCAAATTTGTGTCTCTTATTCCTTTGTAGCAATACAGTAGTAGAAACAAACAAATAAGAAAAATAACTGTAATTTCTCCTATTTTATAATTTCAGAAACAAATATTTTAATTGTATATTATTCATTGATAAAATTTTAAATAATTACATTTTATACTAAAATGAATTGTTAAATATAGACATTATATTTTAAATTTGTAATAAACCATTAAACTGTAAAATAAGATTTTTTTTTTTTTATAAATATCAAACATATTTTTCAAAAGCTATTGAAATTCAATTTACTATAAAACGTAAAAGGTGATGATTGAAAGAAATAGACAGTTGAAATAAACTAAATTGAGAGTTGTTTCAATCAGATATTATGATCGATTAATAAGATAACGAATTAATCCAAATGAGTTCGAAAATTCAATTATAACTCATCTTAAATAAAGGTTGGTTGATAGGTTCATTTTTCTGTTGAATTGATTTTGTCACTCCTACGATGATATAAATATATATAATTGATTATATTTTCCTATTCAAATTCTAAATTAACTGTTAAAATTATGTGAGGATGAACATAAGGTCACTTGTCAGGCTTGTCGGTTCATCTATTAATATTAATAAAATGGTTAAATTTAAAAAAATAAAAAAATGTTTTCTAAAATTTAATAAAATTAATTTAATTTTAAATAAAATAATTTATATTTTATATATATATATATAT
>Ga0123340_1004657_pt1 | contig 13037 bp, 13 predicted proteins | sample SirMexnodulemix_FD_89961 | JGI IMG/M metagenome (GOLD analysis project Ga0123340, IMG submission 89961) | Root nodule microbial communities of legume samples collected from Mexico - Siratro Mexico nodule mix | ecosystem: Host-associated > Plants > Roots > Nodule | place: Mexico: Nepantla... | reverse complement strand
TGAATATAAAGATTTAGACTAGGAGAGATAAAAGATAAATAATTTATTACAATTGATACTATATCTTAAAAGAAATTGAAAAAAAATATTCTAATCATTAATATTTGATTTCAATCAACCATTTTTTTTAAAATTAGTTGTTAATCATAAAAATTCAAGTTATTTATATTTATTGGTGGATTACAATTAAATATTATTTAATTGTACTAGAATTTATATGATCTAATTAAAATTAATTTATAGAAAGTTATTTATATTAATTGATGGATTATAATGATATATTTATGTTGGAATTTATATGATCTATTTAAAATTTTTAAAATTAATTTATAGAAAGTTTATAGCAACCACGTTTGTTATTATGCATTAAATGTCATAAAAGATTTATTTTCTTGAAGAATTTTGATTAATGTTTAAAAGGAAGAAAAAAGAAGGAAAACAGGGGTCATTAACTCTCTTTTTCTCATTAACTTTCTCTCTTAGGCTTTTCCATTTCAGTTCTTCCTTTAGTTTGTTCTTCATTTTGCCAGTTATGCTCTCTTACTCTAACATGTTATTGTTGAACTTTTGTGTCATTTTTATTATATATTATTCTTAATTGTTTTGTTATTTGTAGCTTTCTATTAAAAATTTTATTATGTCATTTAGTTAGAAAATGGGTAGTGCATAAATAATCTTAAAAATTGTCTTATTAAAGAAAGTTCATTGTCGTTTGCAAGAAAAGAAAACAGGCCATCAACTCTCTTTATCAACAACTCTTTCCTTCAGACTTTTTCATTTCATTCCCTCCTTTTTGTTTGTTCTTCCTTTTGTCAGGTATACTTTCTTTTTCTCAAATGCAAAAACCATTATATACTTTCTTTTTCTCAAATGCAAGAACTATTATATTTGAATTCTTGTACTGTTTGTATACTATATATATTATTGGTGAATTCTTTGGTTGTTTCTTGTTTATTATCAAAATTTCTTGTTGTATGTTTTTATTTTAGAAAATGGGCCGTGCAAGAATAACTTTGAAACCTATCTCAAACGAAAGATCTCTCAAGGCAACTTTCATTCGAAAAAAGAAAGGACTAATGAAGAAAATCTCTGAATTTTCCAAGAAATGTGGTGGCACTGTTTGATTGTATATGATGATAATGGTGATGTTGGACCAATGATTTCACCTCAAAATCGTAGAGAGGTACATTCCATCATTCAAGAGTACTATGAAAATCAATTAAAGAATGAGAGACCTGAGAAGACTTATAGTATTGAAGAGTTTCTTGAAAATAGGAAGAACATGATTGAAGTTGAGATTTGCAAAGTGTATAAACAGATTAGCAACATCAAGTATCCAACATGGGATCCAAGTATCATAAATATGGAAGAGGATCATTTAAGGGCCTTTTGTGCACATGTGGATGCCAAAATTGAGGTTTGTGATCAGGCAATTAAATTGTTGAAGAAGAAGCCTCAAAGCAAAGGTAATTATAGTTTCATGCAAAATCTGAATGAGGCAAGTGCTCCCTTCTCCCATCCAAATCTACCCAATTTGATGCAGATAGTGGATTTTACAAATTCAATAAATGAGGTTGATGGAGCTATGTTGAGAAACATGCAACAAGGTGGTGGTAATGATGCTTGCTTTGGTTTTATGCTAACCATGGCTACGGAAAATACTACTGCTACCACCTCACATCCAAGCCAAGTCAATTGCTGGCGAAACATCTCTCAAAGCCAATTAAGTTCAACCAATCAACTCAGTGAGTTGGAGTTTGAGAAATTGATTATGGAACTTATTGATTATGATTGCTCTTCTCAACCATGTGATGGTCCTATGGTTTTGCATGACTTTCCGCCACCACTTGATGGATTTTAAACAAATTACTTTACATGCTTTTCTGAATGCTAAACTTTGTTCTATGTTATTGTTTTACTATATGTAGTGTTTCTTTAACAATAAATAAGTTTTTGGCATCTATTTGCATCGTTATATATTTTCAGCGTCTCCGAGGAATGAAACAACTTTAGGAAAATGCATATTCAACATCTTTCTCATTATTAATATTTGGTTTTTGTAATTTAATGTGTCCAATGTGGCAATAAGAAAACATAATCTATTGGTTACGTGAAATTTTGTACATCTAATCTCTATTTTATATTAAGTATAGAGTGTAACAACAATTATAGAACTTTTGGAGGTTTACATAAAGATTAATTTACATATTTATTTAACATAACATTTAACCGATTTTTCTTGCTAGTAGTAACTAGTAAAGTTAATGAAAATGAAGGGCATAAATATTATTTAAATGAAATATATAGCAAAGGCTCTTACACAGGTTTAGGGGGACCTTCAGAGTTGACTTAACACTACCGGAACAGTAGTCGTCCTTCTTCAAACACCACTTCTCGTTCCTGCTTCGGTCTCTCGTCTTCCGGTCTTGGAGTTGCTCGCCTCGGTCACTACGATGGGTGGGGAACCTGCGATTGCACTCTGACGCTCAAGTAAATATTCGGTTATCGGAGCTTAAGGTAATAATGTTTATCTTTGTTTTACTTACCTTTATCTTTGTTTACCCACATATTTATAGGATTGGTGTTTGACTTATAACTTACGTTATATCAACTTTTGCAAGCTATTTTAACAGAGGTTGCGTGTGGTCATGGAGTTGCTGAGTGCCTCTTTTCGGTCACATGTCGGTCGGTCACAGGTGACAAGTATCTGCCCCTAATCCTAGAGTGGTTAACTTAAGGCGACAAGTAGTCGTTTCTAAGCCGGATAGTACACTTGCCCCCCAAGCTTGGGTGACTTTGAGAACGAAAAGGTTTCGGTCTTAGTGTTAACCCTGCTGGCTGCTGGTAGGCGAAAAGGTACTGATTCTTTACTATTTTGAAAAAACCTTGGCGCTCCTTGAAGGCGGGACAATGGTGTTTTTCATCCTTGCTTCCTATGGTTAGTGATGACGTGTCTTGCTTGCAAGTCGAGCTTAAATGATCTAATGGTGAGAAGTTGATCGTGCACTGTTCAGATTCCTTGGGAGACGAGTTTTTCTTCTATAAATAGGCATGTTGGGATCATTGGGTGTTTTGTGCTTTTCTGAATACCTCCGATATCCAGCAACCAATCATACTTCGTAGTGGCTAGGTGCAGCACCTTTATACCCAGAGGTAACGATGTCATTCTTGTCTTGTTTTTCTGAGTCTACGGGGAGTGTTTCTTCAAGCGCTAGGGCGGAATCTAGGATCTCTGAGGGTTCCTCGGACTTGTCCGAAGAGGTGTTGGGCAGTGGTCACGCTAAATTTTATGAGCAGCCCAACATGACCGGCATGCTTCCGTCCAAGTTGGCTGAGAGTAACCTTCCTCACCGCTGTTACCTATTGGGGAGATTCCTACTGCTGCCGACAACCCTGCACCTACTGCGGAGAAGGGTTATAACGACCCGGCTGGAGGAGAGGAGGAGGGCGAGGAAGGCTAGGATAGGGTTGGTGATGAGGAATAGCTGTCGGAGTTTCACAATAGAGTGAAATGGCTCCAAGAGGATGTTAGGTGCTTCACAATGGAGTGATGACCGTGATGGAGTGACTATTATTTAAGTGATGTTTGGGTTGTGCGAGTTTTAACTTGGAAGGTAACTTAAATCCCTGCAAAACGAATAGTATTCGGTGTAATACCTCATTCATTTACGAATTACAAGTTATAGGCCTCGTTAAAACCTTACCAGCGAAAACCCTCCTTAGGGACAAAACATTGGTCAAGGAAAGAGTGCCCCTACAATTAATCAACTGAAATAAAACTTTAGATGAGTAGCATTCCACATTCTCGTGACGGCCTGTCCGGAAAGATGCTCCAGACGATACGCGCCTTTTCCTGCAATGGCTGAGATGTGGAAGGGTCCCTCCCAATTAGCCGAGAACTTGTCGTCGTTCTTTCTTACGTCGCTGCGCATTCTCCATACCAAATCCCCTGGGTGGAAGCTTCTCGGTTTCACCTTAGTGTTGTATCTTCGGGCTGCTCTGGCTTTGCTGGGTTGCTCCCGGATCTGGGCCCTTTCTCTTAATTTGCTGATGGTGTCTAGGCTGATCATTAAGTTTTCGTTGTTGAGATCCATGCGTTCTAGCTGCCGACGTATAGTCGGCTCCCCCACTTCTACTGGAATCATTGCATTTGTCCCATATACCATGCTGTAGGGGGTCTCTCCTGTGGTTGATTGTGGTGTGCATATATAAGCCCATAACACTTGTGGCAGCTCCTCTGGCCATCTTCCCTTTGCTACTCCTAGTCATTTATTCAACTCATTCAGGATGACCTTGTTGGCGGCCTCAGCCTGGCCGTTGGTCTGGGGATGTTCTACCGAGCTGGTAACATGTCAGATGCCCAATTCTTCGTAATACGCGATCAGTGTGCAGTCAACGAATTGTTGCCCATTGTCCGAGACGATCGTGTGAGGTATTCCAAACCTACTAATAATGCTATTCCACACAAATCCTTTAACTTTTGCAGCTGTGATGGTTGCTAGTGGTTTGGCCTCGATCCACTTCGTGAAATAATCGACTCCTACCAAAAGAAATCTGCATTGCCCTTTTCCTGGGGGAAAAGGACCGATAATGTCCATTCCCCACATAGCGAACGACCATGGGGGCGTGATGCTGTCTAGAGTCTCTGGCTCGCTGTGGTTGAGATTACTGAACTCCTGACATTTCTCGCACTTCTTTGAGTATTCTGCGCAATCGGCCTGTATAGTTGGACAGTAATAGCCTGCTCTAAGAATTCTGGCGAGGGTACTTCTTGCACCTGTGTGAAGTCCACATATTCCTTGGTGTAATTCTTTGAGGACGTATCGAGCTTCTTCATTAGTATTGCATTTCAACAATGGTCTGGTATATCCCCGTCTGTACAACTCTGATCCAACCAGGATGAACCGACTACTCTTCACTCTCATCATTCGTTCCTCCTTTTTTGCGCACTGCCTAGTTAAGAGGAATTGTCGTATTGGTTTGAACCATGCTACTTCTGTTTTTGATACACAACAACTATGTTCCCTCTCGTCAATGCTAGGGACTTCTAGCGTCTACTGAACTAAGAATCTATGGTGACTCCTCTTCTTAGTGTTGGCTAATTTGGACAGTAAGTTAGCACGGGCGTTGTGTTCTCGCTTGATATGTTCTACCTTAGCGGATGAGAAAGTTTGTAAGAGTCTTCGGACTTTGTGGTAGTATTTCAGCAATAAAGGATCCTTGACCTGGAATTCCCCGGTTATGTGCCCCACTGTCAACTGTGAATCGCTTTTGCAAACTACATCTTGTGCTCCCATATCTCGGGCTAATTCAAGTCCTGCTATGAGGGCTTCGTACTCAGTCTGATTATTAGACGTTTTGAATCCGAAGTGTAGGGACTATTCTACCAAGAGGTCTCCCGGTCCTTCCAATACCACCCCTGATCCAGGACCTTTACTATTCAAGGAACCGTCTACGTATAAGATCCATACCGGCTGGATGGTATTCGGTTCCGAGGGTTCCTGCCTCATCTCTGCTATGAAATCTGCTAAGACTTGCGCTTTGATGGCTCCTCGCGGCTCATATCCTATTGCGTACTCCGACAACTCTATCGACCATGTGATCTTTCGTCTGCCAGGTCAGGTTTGGACAAGATTCGAGCTATCGGGTAGTCAGTTCTTACGATCACCTCATGATTTTGGAAGTATGCACGCATCCTTCTTGTTGTGAGTACTAGGGACAGAGCCACTTTTTCAATCATTTGGTACCTCGTCTCTGCCTCTTGCAGGGTCCTATTGGTAAAATATACAGGTTGTTGTTCTCCCTCTATCTCCTGAACCAAGGCTGCTTTGATTGAATCCTTTGATACCGATAGGTAAACAATGATGGGCTGGTCGATGCAAGGCTTCTGTATTACTAGTGGAGAAGCTAAAAATGCCTTTAATTGGATGAAGACATCTTCACATCGATCGTCCCACTTAAAGTGGGATGCTTTTCTTAGTAAACTTAAAATGGGCCTGATCTTTTCGGCCATCTTTGGCATGAATCGCGACAGGGTGACTACTCTTCCAACTAGGTGTTGCACCTCTTTGACGGTCTTCAGGCTCTGCATCTCCATGATTGCCTGACATTTGTCGGGGTTTGCCTCGATTCCTCTACTGGTTAGCATGAATCCGAGGAATTTTCTGCCCTCAACTCCGAAAACGCACTTGTTGGGGTTCAAAAGCATTCCAACTGCTTTTGGAAACTCTTCCTTCTGCCCTCGAGACTTGGTTTTGAGGCTCAATTCTAAGGCTTGCTGTGTAGCATTCCCAGACTGTTTTCTGATTCATGTGGACCGTGATGATGTCGCCTATCGGAGAGGGGAACTTCCTGGCCAGATGGGGTGTTGACACTATCGCCCCCAGCAGGTTCAATGATGGCCTTCCTAAGAGCACATTATACGATGTATCAGTGTCTACCAGTAGATATCGTATTTTAATGGTTTTTGACTTGGACTCCCCTTCTTCTCCGAACCTGGTATACAAATCAATGTAACCCCTAGTGTCAACTCGTTCTCCTGAGAACCCCATGATCTGGTCCTTGTATGGCTGTATCTCGTCGTCCGAAAGGCACAATTTCTTGAAGGTGTTCCAATATAGCACGTCAAGTGAGCTTCCTTGATCCATCAGGGTCTTCATAACCGAGAAGTTCTCGATCTCAACTATGATTACCATAAGATCATCTTGGAATGGGTTGATTCCCTTGAACTTTGCATTGGTGAATGTGATTGGTGGCATCCTTCATCGAATAGGCATGGATATTGCATTCACTAACTGTACCGCCCTTAAGTGTTTTTTCCCAGCCGAGGCTGACGATCCCCCACCGGCAAATCCTCTTGCTATTGTGTTGATAACTCCTCTGACGCGCGTGCTCGGGCCTGGTGGTTGTGATAATGTTGGACGAAGTGTTTTCGCCTTTTCCTCGGTCCTTCTCTTCGGCTCCCCTCGTGGCTCTCTTCGTTCAGGGGATCTCTGTCTTCTTGCCATCCTGGACTGGTTACGCACAAATTGCCTCAAGTGACGAGCTTGAATCAATTCTTCAATTTTATCTTTTAATGCTAAACATTCCTCTGTGGTATGCTCGTAGTTCTGGTGGAAGCGGCAGTGTTTTGATGTGTCGGCATTCCTTGGAGTTGCAGCCTTTCTTGGGGTGGGCATTAAATCTGCACTGAGAGTCTTCTCTAGTACTCGCCCCCGGCTAATGTTAAGGGGCGTATAGTTTGCAAATTTTGGGAGCCTAGCTTCCCTTGGTCGCGCTGGTGGCGGTGGAAAAAAGAGCTTATCTCTAATTCAGGTTTTGTCCGGCTGGAAGTGGTAATGGGGTTTGGGGCTCTGTCTTCATCTGCCCCCCAAAGTCTCTTAGCTCCTCTAGGCGCATGAATTTAGATGCCCTTACCCTCATCTCGTTCATGTCCATGGCAGGTTTCTTGCAAAGACTGTCAGCAAAGGATCCTGGTCGAAGAGCTGTGACCATGTGGTGGAGGGCGACCTCAGAATTGAGGTTTCGGATTTGAAGTGCTACCTGATTGAACCCATCCATGAATGCCCGGAGGGATTCCCCCTTCCTCTGTCGGATGTTCACGAGAGCGATCGAGGTTAGGTGGTGAGGTCTGCTTGTGGCAAACTGTGTAGTGAACAAGCTTACCAAGGTTTTGAAAGAGTCAATAGAGTATGGGGGAAGTTTGGTAAAATAACTTAATGCCCATCCCTTTGAGGCTATTGGGAAATACTCGACACATTATGGCCTCCCTAGTAGTGAACAGTCCGATGTCAGTGGTGTATGCATCGATATGCTCATCAGGGTCCATAGACCCATCGTATCGGTCAATCGTCAGTCCCCTCCACTTACCTGGTAGTTCAACATTTATGATACCATCCACGAATAGGTGACGCCTCTCGTCAAGGTTTGAGGTTTCTTCTGTCTGGTAGGACACTTCATCTTCTTTCTCGGGACTGGGGGTGTTTACCTTTGAGCGTCCTGATATCGTGATCACCTTAGTCTTGTCGGCCCTTTCGCCCAACAGTTTCCTCTTCAACTCTTCATTCTCCTGCTTGAGGATACGCATATCCTGCTCCTTCTGCTGCCTCAGCGAGTAGATGTCGTCCTCATTTTTCTGCCTTATTGGTCGCATCTCCTCTTCTCCCTTCTGCTTTATTTCAGCCATCTCTCTCTATAATAATAATAGCAGAGCCATTGGGTCTGCTCCAGCCATTATTCTGTCAGGTCTTTGCTCGTTCACTTGGCTGTGGGTTGATACCATTCAAGTTTTTACGTAACTCTTCAGTCCCCACGGTGGGCGCCAATTGTTCTTACACAGGTTTAGGGGGACCTTCAGAGTTAACTTAACACCACCCGAACATTAGTTGTCCCGCTTCAAGCACCACTTCTCGTTCCTGCTTCGGTCTCTCATCTTCCGGTCTTGGAGTTGCTCGCCTCAGTCACTACGATGGGCGGGGAACCTGCAATTGCACTCTGACGCTCAAGTAAGTATTCGGTTATCGGAGCTTAAGGTAATAATGTTTATCTTTCTTTTACTTACCTTTATCTTTGTTTACCCACATATTTATAGGATTGGTGTTTGACTTATTACTTACGTTATGTCAGCTTTTGCAGGCTATTTTGACATAGGTTGCGCGTGGTCATGGAGTTGCTGAGTGCCTCTTTTTGGTCACAAGTCGGTCGGTCACAGGTGACAAGTATCCGCCCCTAATCCTAGAGTGGTTAACTTAAGGCGACAAGTAGCCATTTCTAAGCCGGATAGTATAACAAATATACAATTTTAACCAAGAAAATGGGTATCACGTCCTGATTTGCATTGAACACCAAATGATGTCCAAATTACATATCCCATAACTTTTAGGTCTGCAGCAACATGAAATGAAGTGTTTTTTTTTAATAAAAAAATTAATAAATAAAAGGAAACACTTCAGGGGTGCTCTAACCCTTATACACAATACCGAATCAAGAATTAAGTGCCGAAAAACCTAAACACCTTTCTAGACATACTTAGACATTTCTCTTGAGAACACCAAAAAGCACGAGGAGACAGAAAGAAATACAATCCACACAAGAAACTAAACCACCCGAGAATAACATGAACAAAATACCCCTTACGAAACTAGCATCTGGGTTATTGAGCAAGGTCGCATCACCCTTACCACTATACCTTACAAAACCTGGCCACTCCCAAACTACCAATTACGAATCTCACCTTACAACATGAAATGCTAGGCCAGAGAATGTATGCACATCACCGGAGATAAGTGTCAGTCCGAGTAAGAAAGAGTGGTTCTCTTCAATTTAAACTTAATCCAAAGCCAACCCTTTAGCTGAGCTAGACTAAATATTTCCTCGGCATCCACAAGCCCACCTTTAAATACCACCTTATTTTTATGATTTCATATCTCCAAAACAATAGTCACCCACATCGCTTTCCACACTCTATTAACATCCTGCCTTTGACTTAATAGACAGAAGCTCTAGAAATTAACAAGTGTAGACTCATGTCTAACAGCCACAATCCGAACCCACCTGTCACACATATCCTATACTTGTCGTGCCACTTTACAAGTATTGAAAAGATGTTTAGCAGTTTCTGCATCTCCTAGGCACAATGGACATTGTACATTTCCTAACTGAACACCCCTTCTGGCTAAGTTGGATCAAGTTGCCAACCTATCCAAAAGTAACCTCCATGCAAACACTATCAATGAAGGAGCAACTTTTAAAGACCATAATGTCTGAAAAGTCTCTGAAGTCTGCATTAGATCCTCATAATTCAAAATATTGTATCCAGACTTAACAATATACTCTTGAAGATCCTCACCCATCCAAACCAACCTGTCTTGACCCCTCACCTCCCACTTGACTTTAGAGGTCATGGCTATCATTTGTTTTTCTATGTTCTTTTCACATTTGAACCTCTCCCTACGCCAGCTGAAATTCCAATTATACAACTAGAAGACCTATTATCCTTCCACCACAGAGACTCCTTCTGAGACCTAAAGTATCACCCATATTCCTCCAATTGTCATACCTGGCTTCTAAAATATCTCTCCACAAGCCCTCCTCCGACACCCCAACCGCCATTTCCACTTAGCTAGCAATGCATCATTAAAACAACCGATATCCTTAATACCCAAACCACCAACTTCAACTGGACTAGAAATCGACTTCCGTTTCACCCAAACAATCTTTCTACTTTCATAACCCCAACCTGAGAGGAACTTAGCCTGGATACGTCTAATCTAATTACAAACACTGACTGGTGCTTTGAAGAATGAGAAATAAAACAAGGGTAAAGCACTGATAACTGACTTGATGAGACAGATCCGACCTGTCATCGAAAGCAATCTATCCTTCGATCTCGATAATCTTGATCTAATTTTATTCACAATAGGCTTCCAAAACTTACATCTCCTGGGATTTCCTCCAATAACCATACCTAAGTACTTAAAAGGAAGGTTCATCTGCCGGCTATTGAGACATTTTGAGTACACAATTATATCTATCTTAGAGATTCCCACAGTCCTAACCGTACTCTTATGAAAATTAACCCTAAGCCCAGACACGAGCTTAAAGGATCTCAGAATAGCTTTGATAACCAGGACATTATGGTACGAAGGATGGCAGAAGAAAAACGTATCATCCGCGAATTGGAATAGGTCAACCTACACTCTCTGACTACCCACTCCACACCTTTGAACATACTAGCACTTTTAGCTTTCCTTATAAGCCCATATGGACCCTCAGCAACTATAATGAAGAGGAATGGCACTAACGGGTCACCCTACCTGAGTCCCCTCTTTGGCTTAAACTTTTCCGTTAGACTACCATTCACCAAAACAGAGACCGAAGACGATTCCAAACAAGTTTTGATCCAATTTATCCATTTAACATTGAAACCTAATCTTCCTAACATATAATAAAGAAACTTCCAATTCACTGAGTCATATGCCTTTTCAAAGTCCACTTTTACCAGCACACCACTTTTCTTCTCCTTCTTCAGGTAGTCCATAGTCTCATTTGCTACCAAAATGCTATCCAACATACCCCTCCCCCCAAGAAATGCGGATTGATTCACATCAATAACACTAGGAAGCACCTTCTTTAACCTATTCGCCAAAATCTTAGAAAGAATTTTGAAAACACACCCTACTAAGGAGATTAGTCTAAACTCATTCAAATTAGAGAGATTATCCTTCTTTGGAACCAATGAAATAAACGAAGCATTACATCCTCTCAAAATAAGATTGCCCTGAAATGCAGTGTGATATGTTGTAAATGGTACATTCAAAGACCCTCAAAGCCTATGAATATATTCTGCTATTGTTAGGTTGTATAATTCTTAATCTGTAATATACTTTTTCCACAAAATAAAAGTTTTAAACATCACTGGACAAATACAGAATATACTATGCCAAATAAAAATATAGGTATAATAACTACTTTTGCAGCGAAGTCATTAACACACTACAAAAAACACTAGTTTTAGTGTGGGTCAAAAACCCACGTAAAGATACAAAAGCCCACGCTATTGAGTTTTTGTGTCATGTTATGATTATTATTATACTTATTAATTCAATATTACATTTTGTGTGGGTCTAGCCCACGCTACTTCTAATTAAATTTTTATAATTAATTTTTTTTGTATTATGAGTAGGTATAGCCCACACATAATGCATTTATTTTTTATTTTAATTTTTTTTCACTGTGTGTGGGTCTAGCCCACACATATTCTTTTTATTTAATTTTTTTCGCTTTTTACGTGGGTCTAGCCCACGCATACTTTGTTTCCACTCTTTTATCTTTTATATTTTTTTACAGATTGTGTGGATCTAGCCTACACAAATTGAATTTTTTTTTATTTGAAATTTCTTTTTTCATATGAGTGGGTTTCTTCGTGGTAGAGTGGGTTTGCCCACGCTTCTTCCGTGGGTCACACAACCCACGCAATTTTTGGTAGCTAATTACAACATAGTAGAACTTGTTTAATCCCAGACCCGCAGTTGTCATATCATGGACAATTGCATACCTGGATCAATGTATTTCAATAAATATAATTTAAATATTCCAAAAAATATAAATATAACTAGATGTCGATATACAATTACTACTAAAAAACAGACAACTAAAAGTGGGAAAACCTCCTACCATACTTAAAGGACAAGAAAAAAACTATATTGTAGAAAACAAGTGGGCATTAAGAGTAGAATTTCATAACACATTGTTGAAAATAAAACAACAATCCTTGAACATTGAGTGACAAAAAGAAATCCATGTTAAAAACATAAAAGAGGATAGCGATTAAGGGTAAAAGTAATTTTTAGTAAATTATTAGATACTGAAAGAAGTAAATTGTAACATAAACTTAGTCTATGCGTACATCATCAACACAAGCATTTAACACATGTATTAGATTGAAGGAAAGTGATAAGAAAACGAAACTGAGATTGTGAAAAAATTTTGTGGGGGAAAATGAGAAAGTAGGGGAAGAAAATGATATGGGTGTAACGTGATAAATTTGATATGGGTGTCACGTGTTGAGCTAACACGGTTACCTCTTTAATTTGATATGCATGACTTCTTATTTTTCTATTGACCTCACTTGTTATTTTATTTGATTTAACATGATGACGTAATTTATTCTATGCCTGAAGTATATTAAAAAAACTAATATTATTTATTGATTACTGTTGAATGAAGTAATTATTTTTTAAGTTAAATATTATTACATAATTTATTGATAATGAAAATATAATAAATAACACAAATATAAAAGATTAAAAATAGTTTTGTAATTATAATAGTGTTTTTAGAATTAAAATAAGAAAAGAGAATAGAAAGTGAAAAAAATGATTACATCTTTCAGATTTTGAAAGTAATTAATTTGGTAAGTGTATTTAAACTAGGGTTAGAGATATAAAATTTAAAAATTAGTTTAAAAAAATGAAAATCTTAAGGACTAAAGAATGGTTTTGTTTGTTTCAAAAAGTTTATGAGAATATATATAATAT
>Ga0123340_1004656_pt1 | contig 13038 bp, 6 predicted proteins | sample SirMexnodulemix_FD_89961 | JGI IMG/M metagenome (GOLD analysis project Ga0123340, IMG submission 89961) | Root nodule microbial communities of legume samples collected from Mexico - Siratro Mexico nodule mix | ecosystem: Host-associated > Plants > Roots > Nodule | place: Mexico: Nepantla... | reverse complement strand
TTGAAATGATCCCTTTAATTATTGAGATACACTTATTTCCAGTATTTCAAAATAATGATTTTATTAGGCCTAGCCTATATAATAACAGCAGCACTTACATATCTTTATCAAGAAATATATTTCAGTTTTTCCCTTATTTCAACTATAATGACTGTTTCTCAATTCATAAAAAGCTGGTCATAGTAAGATTTTTACCATCAAATGACCAAGAAATAAAAGATAACATCAATACAATGCCAATAGGTTGCAATATCAGACCTCCCTACGAAGAAGCAAGTTTAGAGAACTGCAATAAGCTTTTCTCAGTGGACCCAAACAATTCTTATCAAGAATCTGCAGGTTTACAGGAAGCTAATTAAGGAAGAAACAAAGAAATTAACTCAGTGAATATATAGACACAAAACAAAACTTTAAGCGGAAATTGTAAATCATCCACAATTAAACCTTTAAAAGCTTAAGAAGGCGTGCATATGTCCTGCACTTGAACCTTAAGTCAGCATGATCTGGCCTTTTCAACTGCCCACGCTGTTTAGAGTAAGCAAATAAAGTGAAAAATGAATGATTCTAATTTCTAATCAAAAGTTTATCATGAATTTATGCAGAAAATACCTGAGAAAAGTAATTTTTATCATTCAACATAAAGTCCACAAAAGTAGCAAAGTAACTTCTCATGTACTCAGAAGCTTTCCCAACAAAAGTAGACTTTATTATTTGAAGTTCTCCTCGCTTCTCTTTAACCTGTACAAATAGCAGAAAGAAACCATCATTAAAACAAATGAGTTTTAGATCCTATACATGTTTCCATACTTAGATCCTATACATATTTGCTCAGTGAGGCCCAAAATTCATAGCATTGAAAATAAACAGTTTCCCGTACCAATCAAAATCGAAGCAACTAATAAATGCAATTCAAAATTGTCACCTTAAATCTATTTTCTTCATTTAACATTAACAAAACAACATGTTGAACTTCCTATTCCTAAACAATTAAAACTTGCCTTAATATTATTAAAAGTAAGGTGTAAAGAACATACTGCTCTCATTTTTGCATAAGTAGGATCTATGTTAGGCACTTCTAGACCACGCATGGCAGTTATCAACCACTCACATGCTTCTATGTTTTGCTGCATTTGTGCTTCATCAAATGAATCTCCTGTCAAACATGCTGAATACTACAGCCAATGAAACTTCATTGGTTACCAAGCTATTAAAAGTTCATCAAACTCATAATATGGGAATTCACCACTGGAAGCCATACCTCGGAAGGGATACTCAATTGCTCGAGAAGCTTATCAAGCTCTTCAATAAGAGTTCTGTTATTTACATTTTGCATTTCCAACTTGTTATTGCGGGTTTCAATCTGGGATACCACAAAAGGATTGAGACAAAATAAGAAAAGCTCATTTAAATTCTTTAAGTCAAAGTGGAGATGCTACAAAAGGTTATTGGGATAAGAGATCCTCCATACAAACAGAAAATATCAATGAAGCAAAGCTGTTCAGTCTCAGCCTATTTCTAAGAGAAACAGTAGAAAAAAACACAAGTTTTACATCAAATACAGGCCAAACGACTAATCTTTATCCCAGATAAGTTTCACATTCGAAGACATCTCCATAAAGAAGTGAGGCCAATGGAACTGCACGACAGACATTAATTTCATATATGATGTACAATGTTTGGCTTCAGTGTAACATGGTGGTTTCTTGGATTGAACATTCGGTCGCAGTTTCTATTCTTCATATCATATCACACTTGTCCTGACGTAGCCTTTGTTGTAAGCATGATAAGCCAGTTTATGCTTGCACCATGACCTAAATACACACTTAGAGAGAGTATTCGGAATTCTATGATTTGGGTTTAGGGTAGGGACTACTGGATAAAAAAATGATTCACCAAAGGTACCATCAGAACATTGCTCCAAATGAAAAAGGATAGGCCCAAGATTACCAGGTTTTCTATTCTACATGAAAATAGAACTTAGACATTGTCAAATTAATTGGGTAATTATTTTGAAGCTAAAAGGTGTACAGAAGACAAACATCAAGAGATAGATAAATTATGTTCACAGTTTCGCTTCTCCTTCTATTCGGCTTTTCCCTTTCCATATCACTCAGTGTATTTTGGAAAGAAAAAAATAAAATATTAGCTATTAATATAGCATACTAAATAGAAAACTGTTTGAGTTACAAAGCCATGACAGGAAGGAGAAAATGAAAAACAGATGTTGAAACATTAAAAAAATAATAGAATAATTCATAGGTAGTATTGTGTTTTACCCAATGAACTGAAACAATCAACTTGATGAACATGGGTTCCAGTAAATACACTAACATAAATACCATAAAGTAAATTGCAAAGCAAATTATGCTCCCAGCTTGAACTCTACAAGCACTTACTGATTCAATATCTTCTCTCATGTGTTTAAGTTTTACGTTGAACATGCCTAACCATTCATCCATGTCTTCCAGACAAGTTGTTGCAGATTCAAGTCCGCGCAACACCTGCAAGGCATAGATTATTAATATGAACCACTTCATAAAAACGTAATAACATAAATGGTTTGTTTAGTCTATAATTTAAAGGCATAAAATTAAGCAGAATAAAATACATGAATCAAGGAGCCTGCTTACAGTTACACAAATAAACACTAAGGTTATACCAGTAAAAGAAAAAAAAATAAACTTTTATACCTCGTCTATCAAAGGTTCACTTTCTAAAATGGCATGCACATTTGCTGCTTCCAGAGCCTGGAGCTCTCTTTTTAACCTTTCAGAAAATGCCTCTGCTTCACCAACACCCATGATATAACTGCACATTAAATTTTGGATAATGAAGACAAGATAACATCTCATACTTTACTGGACAAAAGAAGTTTGATAAAGATTAAAATGATGGGGGCAATGTCATTGATGAGGCTAAAATAGAAATCTAACATTGATAGTATTAAAAATATTTGTGTGTGTGTGTGGATATATTTAGTGACAATCCTTTTTATTTGAGAATGAGTTACAATTATATATAGATGGTAAATATTTGAGCACTTGTATTTTAATATTAACCATTTATGATAAGGCCAAATGATCAATATGTATTTTTCTCACTGTAATTTGATTTTTTTTTTCCTTCTTATTTCCTGGCTTCCCGCACAACAAGAGATCTCTTGCGCAAAATACAGTGGTGCAATCTGCTTAACAATGAAAAGTATATTTGTGTTAAGTTTCTTTTTTCTATCTAAATTTTGGCATTTTATGCACTACAAATTTATGTTTTACCACTTTTGTACAACTTTACGCTTTTTAACTCTTCTGTTATTTTGGTATGATGAGAGTTACATACTTGGTGATTCATTTTAAGAAATTTCTTTTCTTTTTTTTACAAAAACTGGAAACAAAAAAGTCAACGACTTTAGATAAAATTATGAAATAAGAAATAGCTTATGAATAGTTTCTTCAAATTTTATTTTGGCTCCCCAGTTTTTTTTTCTTCAAGCTGCCACAGGTCCTTCTACGACAATTTAATTCTGCATAGTTGTATTGTGAAAGAAAATATCACCTAACAAAAGCATTTTTCCTAAAAGAATAACCTAAGTATCTTTGTATCCAACTAACACAACATGTAACAATCATGTTAGTACTTGGTACTTTTTCGGAGGACAAACATCACAAGTATTGTCCTAAACTTTTATGAAAACTAATCCCGCCAGGGTTTTGGCTTTGCTCTAGCCAAAAAGGTGCTTCTAGTGGGTTTTGAAACCCTGCACTGCATGTAAAGTAAGATACATAGAGCTCAGTTTTCCAACTAAGCCACATCTTGCTGTTACTATACTACTACCTGAATTCCCTGTATCAATATTAATCACAAAATATGGACAGAAACTTTGTAAGGGAAGAGAGAGAGACTTTCTATGACATTGCTACAGCCCTTTGCAGAGAGAAGACATGAACCATATCCTTATTCATCACAGATATTTAACCTCAGATACAATTTAAGACAGAAAATGATAGCACCTACGTTCCCAGAAGAGCCTCTATGTCCTCTTCCTCTGCCTGGGAGACAAGTTCCTTTTCAACATAGACTTTCAATTCTGTTTCAGTCACAGAAGATTCAATATTGGCACCACCTTGTTGGTTACTTTGAGTGGAAACTGCAGGTGTATTTTCCTATTTCACATTTTTAAAATAAATCAACGGATAAACCGATAGGTATAATAATTAACAGCAATCAGTCACCGAGTAACTATTTTTCGAAGTTTACATCATCAGCTTGAAATCAATGACTTCAAGATCACTGATGAGACAGGTACTCTATCCGAAAGATAAATACAGAGCAATTGTATTAGTTAAAAAAGTAAAGTACTTATCTAATACAAAATAATTATTGCAGCATGACACTAAAGGCAGTAAATCAACTTTGAACTTAAGTGAATAGAAGACCATTATTCACCTTAGCCCAAAGAGCCATCTCCACAACATCAATACCAACAACCTTAGGTAAGCGACCCAGGACATCTTTGCAGATATTTAAGATACAAAGCAGGAGGCGATTTCTATAAGAAGAGTGATAGATGTAGTGAGCCAAACATCACTCTCCTGACATAAAATGATAAAGGATTATACTGTACATGCCTATATTATACATTTAACGGTATAACCTGTCATCAGTATTGCGCATTGTCCACTGTGCAGGAGCCACACTCTGGCTTCTAAGGTTATCAAACCCCTGTAAGATGAATATGCATTAGCAAATAAAAAGAGACAAAATAGAGAAATACAAAAGGAATTTAGAAACAAGCTTCATAATGGAAACTATTTGCATCTTGATTTGATTATGTTCCACAGACCGGGAACATTGTATTCAGAACCATAAAGATACGACAGCAAAAAAGAATGGTATATTACCAGTGTAAATGTACATCCACTGGGGTCATTTGTTACAACTTCCATTTTTGAGAGGTGCTTCAGCTTGTATAACTTAGCAGGCTACAGCACAAGAAGTTTCATAGTCAATAGAAATATATGCCTAAACCTCCAGTTAAGACAAATTCAAGGTGGAAGGAAGGGACTATGCTAACATTTACTGGCTTCTGTTTATCTATTTCTTCTACCAACAAAGGAAAGGTGGATAATTTCCTCACATAAATAATTATTATATTTTAAGAGTAGCTAAATATAAATATGCTATATCTTCTAGGTTTTCATGCATTAGGGAAAAGAGATAAAATCATGTTTTGCTACTCGTATATTGAGATGGATAGAAGTTGCGCGGAAGAGAAACATACTATTAAATATATTAAAAGCCTCAGTAGTGATGCTGAATAGTTGGTTTGTTAGCATCAACCTTTTTTTTATTGAAGATGCGTACTAGTTCATACTGAGGTTGTGCAATTATTTGACATATAAAGCAAGGGACATAAGTAACCGAAGCAGCAAGGGTGAATGAAACTCAACAAGGATAAGATTTATACATTACATTTAAAAGTAAAAGAAAAGGCAATAAAGTTGGAAAAATCATTTTAGTTAAGCCATAAAAAATGAAAATTTTGGCCAAAGCAAAAAATCAGCCACACATGCAGGACTTTTACTTTATTGAGCTACCAGTGAAGGAGAGAATTGGGTAGAGAAGAGCATTACCTCAAGCACCCCTCCTGTTGAATACTTTAAAACTCGAAGAAATGCTTTTGTCCGCTGACCTTTCGCTTTTGCTACACAAAATAACATGCTGTCACCAAATAGTACACCAAATAAAGAATTCAAAAAAATTATCACCACAGTCACACACTATAACTTTGACCACGTTCAATCACCTACCCATAACATCACCAGTTATGAATACACTACGAGTTAATGTCTTCAAAATGCTAAATCCTCCCACTTATACCACTATAAAAGGGAAAAAAAAACTCCAATCACCTGTTAAAATAAGGGATGCATAGTTTTAGTTTCTAATTACATACACACCTGCTGTCAACATGAAACTGAAACCGCCAAACTAACTGCTCCAAAACAAGCTAAATCCTATGAAGTAAATTCTGCTGTACTCCATAAGTTAACACAATTAGGTGAAAAGGTTCCTACAAATATTAAGTGTATCAATTGATTTAACCTTCAAAACCAAGTCATTTTAACTTTTTATTTTCTTTTTCTTATCTGTTTACTATTCAATCGCTTGTTATACAACAGCCAATGAGACATCAGAACCAAAAAACATCTTGTAAGGTATCATCAACGAGACGAAACGAGCACGTAATGCACAACTGCTACATTTTAAACCACGGAATGCATAGCTGCTACATTTGAAACATAAATAGACCATGCTTGGCAACACGTCATGATTCAGTGATTCACATATTTGTTGTGAGGAAGGTTCTAGAAGTGCGAAAAGTTATCCGGCATTGATCGCAAAATGTGGAAAGAGAGAGAATACGGAGAGAATGAAAGAGAAATGGCGCGTACTGCATAGAGCGAGAACCCTAGGCTTAGCCATTTGACGACCGAGCTTAGCAGATTTTCCCCACGTGCCGTGAGTCTTGACGGTCCGAATGGAGAGAACGACCTTGTGTTTGGTGCCTTCAACTGCGAGCTGGCACGCTCGCCGGAGCTCGGCATCGTCGGCGCTCGATTTCGCCATTTCTTCTCTGATCTGAAACCAGGAACGTGTAAGAACTCTGTGCGAAGAGGGAGTGTGCCTGTTATTATTTTTAGCGGTGAGTGTAACAAAATGTCATAAACAGTTTTCGTTGGCGCTTTCTCCTTGCGTCCGTGGCGACTCGTGTGCTTCACTTTTTAAGCGCTACGAACGATTCGTAGCGATGGGAGTCTTGGTGGTCCCGTGCCTACAAGCTAATTTGCACGTTCTCAATCACACCCGTCTCGTTTTGTGGGATCACCTTACAATTGACAAGTAATCTCTCACATTACTTTAAAATAATATTAATTAAGATATTACTAAAGTTAAACAAAGCATTATTTAAAAATAAAGGGTACTGAGACAATATTAAAGGAATTGCTTTTTTTTTTTTACTTTGGGGGTTCGTCTGCTTATTATGACTGAATAATTTTTTACATGTTACACCACATTGCAATATATGCATTGATTATTTTAAGTTAATGGCGCTATCAATGTCTTACTTTTTATTTGGAGCTTTTTGTCATCACAGTGGGATATTTTTCTCACTTTTTAATAAAAAAATTAATAATAATAAGACCTAGATCAAATTTACATGAAAAAAAATTGATATAATTTTCAATTCAAAAATTTAAAATAAAGAGTTTATGATTTTTTTTCTTAGATATTATTCAATTTTCTTATTTTTAACTATATTCACACTTAAATTTTTAATACTTTTATAATTTATAATGTCATTCAAAATTGCCAAGCTTCTGCACAAGTGTTAAAAATGGAATGGTCATCTATCTTTTACATTGAAAGTATTTCGAGAGTGATAAGGCTCTTCTTCAATGGCTTGCTTGGTACAATTTGTGGAGTTTTAATGAATTTTTGTTTAATGACATAAGGGTGACACGGACTCAATTTTTTAAAATTCACTATACATCTAATTCAAATTCAATAAAATATATTTCAACTAAAATACTATTATGTTAAATACAACAAATTGATTTGAATTTTTCAATTCAATTTAAATTGAATTAAATTTAAATTAAATTCACTTTGTTAAATAGATTAAATATGTTGATTTGAATTTTTTTCAATTCAATTTAAATTGGATTAAATTTAAATTAAATTTACTTTGTTAATTAGATTAAATATAATATGGAATCAACCTATTTTATGTTGATATGGTCTCTAGATCTAATATATTGGTCTAATAGGAATCAAACATAACAAGGTTTTGATTTGATTCATCTCGATTTAACCGGAGCTTAACTCCACTTGAACTTAGGTAAAATTAGCTCGATTTGCGCTTAACTTAACATAATTCCAATTGAACCCAACCTAATTTGGGTCAAACACAAATCGACTAAAAGTGGAGTCAAGCTGACTCAACTTGACTTGGCTCAAATTAACTAGGCTCGACCTGTTGTGGTATCAACCTAACTTAGCTAGACATGGCCCCAACCTGATATGGATTCGATATCCTGACCCAATTCAACTTGTCTCGATCTATAGCCCAGTCCATCTTTGTTCCAAGACTGTTTCTTCCTACACCTCCAAGCTTTCTTAAGGCACCTCCATTTTTTTTTCAAAATCCCCAAAGTGTCATGTTCGTAAAGGCAACTTTGTCCTCTGTATGTTAAAACAATGTAATAGTGAGAGATAGATGTGCCTTCATACTTCCAGAATAGATCATTGTGAAAGTCATTTTATATTTATGGAACAGACAATTCCGAAAGTCATTTACAATTCATTTTCGGAATATGTCATTCCAGAACTTATTTAAAAAAAAAAAACACTTTCCGAAAGTGTATTTTCACGAAAAAAAACCACCCCCAATTGCAAAATTACCACTAAATCATCCTCAAAACTTTCAATAAATCATATTTATCTCATACGGTTGATAAAGTGATGTAGGATGGTGAAGTTCAAAACTCAAATCGACAATGACAGTTTCACGAAATGGAGGTGCGAAATGGTTGGAGGTGGGCAGCACAGTGAATAGAGGTGGAAGAGTATACAAGGTTAAAATAATCTGCACAATAAAATACAAAGGACACTTTGGAAAGTTTCTAAAAACTTTGAGGTGCCTGAAGAAGCACTTGGAGGTGCAGGAAGAAGCAATCTTGTTCCAATTGTGCCTAACTCGACTTGAACCTAACCAAACTTGGCTCGACCTAACTTGAACTTAGCCCAACTGATTAAACTATGGGTCTGTCCTAACTCGGGTCGACCTAATATGGGATCAACCTAACTCCATTTCACATGACCCAAACCCAATGTAGGTTTGATTTTTCGATCGAACATGAGCCCAACTCGACTTGAGAAAACCTGACTTGGTCTGTCTTGGTCTCGCATGGGCTTATCCTAGCCTTAACTTGATTGAACTTGACTCGACATAGACCTAACCTAACTCGACTGAACATGGTCCCGCTCTGACTTTGTTCAACCTTGGTTTGAGATGACTCAACTCAACTAGGATCCAGGCTAACTAGGCTTGAGTTGGGTCCAACTCAACCTGGTCTTTATCAGACTAGTACTGACCTAAGTCTAGTCCAACACAATTGAATGTGTGTTTGCCTCGACTTAAATGAATGTGGACTTGTTCCAACTAAAGTGAATGTGGGCTGGCTCCGACTCAATTCAACTTGAACCTGGACTGACACGGGCTAATTTGAGCCTGATTCAACTCGACTCAACTTACCCTCTCAAACTCTAATAATCTTAACTCAACTTAACTTTTTATAAATCCAATTGGGTCCTATTTTACTTAAGTCTAATCCGATCTAACATGTGATAACTTGAAATGATCTATACACACCTTAATTTAGAATAAAAGAATCTAAAATTTTATCCTATTGAAAAATCCAATTAAATTAATCTAAAAATAAAGATTTAGACATGAGATAAATTCATTTAAATAAACTTAAATTAATATGGATTTTAATGCATAATTATGAATTGAATTTGAAATTTTGAATTTTTTTGTCTCAATCTTAACCGTCGTACGTTTTCTACTTATGGGAATCAATATATATATGACTTTTTATAAAAATGATATCTAATTTATAATTAATTTGAAGTGTGTTTTTTTTATACTGAAAATGTTTACAAATTAAAACCTTAAATAAATAAAATCCTGATTGCTCAGCAATAACGTGAAGAGAATCAAACTAAAAAAATATATATAGTAAGGATATGTGTTGAAATAAATGAACGGAAAATGACAGAGACATTTCCTGATATAATCCTTCATAATTTTTTTATTGCTTTAGCCATTAGTTTAGCCTGCCCTGGCCCTACATCTTACCAGTTGCCCAACAACAAGCTTTTACAAAATGGTAAAAATTTAAACACCAACGCGTTTAGTTTGCTTTATTTTTTTTATTAATTTTATAATTTGCTTTTTAATTATAAATATATTATTTTTTTAACTATGTTTCTTTTGACATTTTGAAATTAATTATGGAAATATTTACTTAATTAAAATCCTTCATAAAATGTCTAAAACAAATAAAGGAAAGAAATGTTATTTTTAATTATAATTGTTAATCGTAGTAGATGCTAATTGAAAATAATCTAACAAACCAAATACGTTCACAAAATGTGGGTCATGATCCTAATCGTCTAATATGAAGTTTGTTAGGTGCGGACTGTACACATCTATATTGTCTAATAAGAAAACAGTTACACCATATATAAAAAATATTTTTTAAAAATAATTGTAACTATGAGAGAGCGGTTGTAATTAACACATATCAGAGAAGAGTTAATATATTTTTTATGATATATGGAAAAGTTAAGATGCCTAATGGGAAAAACATATATTATATAGATATTAAATCCCATTCTCTTTATTTATTTATTGTTAAACATAGATGTATATAAATAAGAATGTATTGTTTTTTTTTTTTACTTAAAACAGTGTGTTGTTATTAACTAATATAAAATTGAGTATCTTAATAAAAGTGTAATAAAAATATATTTGTTCAAAATAATTATTCTATTTGTTAAATATAATCAAGTTAATTAATAGGTAGGAGTTGTGGAAAATTACTTAAGACACGTGATTTATATCTCGAATATTTAGATAAAATCGACATTTAAAGTTATGTAGTCTTATTCTCAATAGTTATTTGTGAGAGAAACATAAAAAATGATAATTAGCATATTGAGAATTTAAAAATAGTTTTTTGTATCAAGAAGTCTAAAATTATATTTTTCAATTTATTTTACAAATACTTCTTAGTAAAAATAACTATGAATCAATTACACTAGGAATCTAAATATGTAAATCTGTGACAATTTAATTTTAAAAAAATAAATTATTAAATTTTAGATTTAAAAATGAATTTGACACTAAATTTTATTTGTTATATCACTTTGATATTAAATTATAACAAAACATAATTTATGCAATCTTTGCATACAATTAAATATTTTTCTGTTTCTTTAACAAAATAAGTATCTAACTACGTTTGTTCTTCTAATTAGTATCTTTAGGACACTACTAACTAACAAAATCTATTGGTTTAACTAATTTTCTTAATAGTTATAAATTAAAAGTATTTAATATTTAAATTGGGAGGGAATAAAATTCTCAACGTTGGTGTAACGTAACAACCAAAGTGGTAGCACAGTGACAGACAAGCAAACGGAGCGTTAATGAGTCACAGAAAACGGCGTTTTTTTCTTTATCTTTTATCAAGAAAGAATTCACTTTCATTTTACACGTTGTTTGACGAGAGAGAGAGGCAAAGCAGAGCAAAGAAACCTGAGAAAGAATCAAGTTCGTGACATCATCTGCTGAAATTCGTGAAAATCAAGGAAGCCATTGCCGTCGAGATCGAAGGGTCGAATCATAGCCGCACACTCGTCATGCGATTTCACATCTCCCAGTTGCCGCAACATCTGTTGCAACCCCTTGGGCGTTATGCAGCCACACCCTTTCTCAACCTCGAACATCTCGAACGCGCTTCGTAGAACATCCTCCACCTCCTCACTCTCCTCTTGCTTCATCAGTTTCTCAAAGTCCCCGAAATCCAGCAACTCGTCACCGTCCGAGTCAAACTCGTTTATCACTCTCTCTGCCACTTTATGACTCACCGACTCACCAACCGACGCAAAGTAATCCGTTAGTTCACTGCTCGAGATCTTCCCATCTTTGTCAACGTCCAAGTGATCGAAAACACCTTTCAGCCCGTTATCGTATTTTGGGCCGGAAGGCCCAATAAGAGGTGCCGATGCTGGTAATGGTTTGGGCCTGGTAGGAGTTACGCATGGAAAGGTTCTTATCTTGAACCAGTTCTTGCACGAAAATAATAGCCATTTGAGAGATGCCATGATTTTGTGGTTCTTGATTCTTGTTATTGCAGTTACGATTACAAGGGGTCTTGTTTTGCTGGGTTTGTGGGGTGTTTGATTGATTATATACGAAGAGAAGTGGCTCCCAAGTTGAGTGACGCAACCTGTGTGAAATTGTAAAAGGAGTTTGAAGTGGTTGAAGGAATGAACAATAGTGATGTAATTGCAAGGAAATTACCTGAGAGACCGACTTAAGATTATGGCCACGAGACTTTACTCCTTTCTTGCAAAGCAACTTCTTTTAATTAATTTCAACAGGGAAGAAAAATCTTCAACTTCTTTGCATTTTCCGACTGAACCCAAGAAAGGGTTAAAGAAAGTGGGAAGAAAAAATAGATGGACTGAAATGTCAAACTGGTGAATATAACTACCCTCATATCTCTTACTTTTGAAAGATTTTTTTTTTATTTAATTATTTTGTATCATTTATACTTTTACTTTTTACCTGATGTAAAAATGAAAAAAATATTTATAAATATTTTGCTGAAGTAAGAAAATTTGTTGTATTTCTTCATTTCTTAAAAAAAAATCTTAAACCACGGACAAAGTATTTTGTAAATAAATAGAAACATTATATTAAAACATAGATTAAAAAAACTATCCAAATTTCACCATAATCAAATGGGTTAATTTAGACTATTTAAAGTGAACAAAGAGAGAGAAAAAAAACTAGGAAGAAGAAAAATAATAGATTTCATGTTACAGATACTGGTAAGAAGAAGAGGAAATCAAGATGTCTGCTCACTTATCTCATTAAATAAATGGATTTAATCACTATCACATGTAACATACATTATTAAATCAATTATAAATTATTTCGAAAACATTATTTTAATATTTCTTTTTGAATAGTCATGTAAATCTAGTTTTCACTATTAATATATGTTATTTTTAAACTAGAACAAAAGAAAAATCCTAATATGAACATGTAGATTTTTCTCTTTTCATTTCAGTTTGAGTTTTTTTTTTTTTTTTTTTTTTTTTTTTTTTTTTTTTTTTTTTTTTTTTTTTTTTTTTTTTTTTTTTTTTTTTTTTTTTTTTTTTTTTTTTTTTTTTTTTTTT
>Ga0123340_1004653_pt1 | contig 13042 bp, 3 predicted proteins | sample SirMexnodulemix_FD_89961 | JGI IMG/M metagenome (GOLD analysis project Ga0123340, IMG submission 89961) | Root nodule microbial communities of legume samples collected from Mexico - Siratro Mexico nodule mix | ecosystem: Host-associated > Plants > Roots > Nodule | place: Mexico: Nepantla... | reverse complement strand
TAGGCCTAAAAAATAACCTAATATATCAATTTTATCAATATTAATGTTTATTTAGTAAATAATTTAAATATTTATTTTGAGAGCATGATCTGTATTGTATTAAAAACAACTTTGATTAACAAAAGGTTCGATAGAATCACTGTGTATATATTTTTTAAAATATTTTATGCTATTACTTATGAGGATCCGAATGTGAATCTTTCTAAGATTAGTTAGGTTAAGTTTGCTTGTACAGAGGGAAACATACGGGCGAGGATTTGCGATCAAAGTTATATTTTTGATGAATAAAAAATTAATAAAAATCGAATTTTGAGAAAAAGTCTTGTACAGAAACTTTTTTATGCTACATAGAAGGGTTTGCGAAGAAAGCTGTTTTTCTATTATATTTTTATATAATTAATAATAAATAATAATAGTAATAATAATAATTAATATAATAATGAATTTAATAAAATTATATAATAATAATAACTTAATTTCTTATTTTAATTTTAAAATAATTGATATTTTTTTATAATTTCATTAATTAAAATAATTATTTATCATCATACCTAATAAATTAATTATATTTAATCTTAAATTAATTTTAATTATAATTGTATCTATTAAAAAACTTTTTTATTAACTATACCTATCACACCTATCATACCACTCACAAATTTTTATAAATTTTTTCTTCTTTTCTTATCCTTCATCCCTTCATCCAAATAACCTAACTTTCTAAATATTTTTCTCTCAAATTCATTCCCTCAAATCCACTCCCACAACCAAACAAAGCATTAGGGTTGACTTGATTTGAGTTTGAATTGTGAATGATTTGAGCTTGGTGACAAGAGGATGGAAGATGTTTATATATATAAGACACTCCTCAAGTAAGTGAATGATTAAATGATCAAATATCAGTGGGGTGAGTAAATTATGTATAATGTAAGTAAGTGTTTAGGTTGGACAATCACTTACACAACACAAAATCAGAACAACAAACTCGGTTATGGTGGTTACCGAGTTACATGTAGATGGAAGCCAGCTTGTTGAGTTGGTTGCCCGCATATCTCAACCACGAATGTAATCGCTCCGAATATCTCGGGTGTAGGTAGTACACAAACAAAACTCGGAGTTAGGTACTAAAAAGTGAACTTAAGTCGAACTTTTAAGAATAGATAATGTGTATACACAATTTAAAGTTGTGGCCAATGGTCCTATTGTTTGATTTGGGGATAAGGCTGCATCTACACTACTGACCCTTGATATTTACAACCTTGGCCAAGCTTCTAAGAGCCTATATTGTGGAACCGAGCTTGAGTATAGCTTGCGCAACCTAGCTTGAGAGTATAGCTTGTGTGGCTTAGTTTGATATACTTTTTTGAAAATTGACTCCATATGTTTAGGATATTAATAAGAGATTTTATGTAATGATGAGTTCAAAGTTTTTTTCGAGACATGGTGAATAAGAGATAATATGTCTTAATCGCCGTCAAGTTGTCATATTGATGTGACACATTGAGTATAGAGAACACGTGGCAACATTTAGTTGGTGACATGGTACACACATAACCCTAATTTGGGGAGACGAAGCGTTTGGCATAAAATGTTGTGTTTCAAATGCTTTCAACGCTTCGTCTTCTCTAAGTTTTTTCGTCTTCTTCATGCTTCGTTTATATAAAGTTTGGAAGCACGATTTTCACTATTACATATGCGATTTTGAGGATCTCTGCTCTTGCTTTTTGAGTATTCCAAAACAATCACAAAAAGTCAACCTATAACAAGTCCTCAACCCACAACTATAAAAGGTCGTCTAAAAAGCATTCAAACTACTAAGTTTAACTTTAAACTCATTCGTTATCTACGTCAAAATCTGAGTTCAGGAGACTTATGTACTACCCGATACCCAAAAATTACAGTAAAAATAATACTTAACTGAAAAATATTGATATAATATCTATTATAATATTATTCGATTATAATACACGGGTAGCCACTTCCAAATCCAAATAATATAACAACTTATAATATAATAACCTCCTATCAATTTCAAATGTCTATAAATATATTGTCACTCTTTAAAAAACATTCTCTCAATCTCGAACTCACCCATCTATTACTCATTATAAATAAATAAATAAATAAACATATATATATATATATACTCTTCCCTCTTACCGTGTAACAACCATTATCATAAAAATCTAGATTAGTCGAAGTTAGACTTCTTCAAAAATTAACCTTAATCCATCTCAAAGATTATAGCCTAATTCCGAAAAAATAAATATTTTTATGTATAAAAAAATTCAGTTCTTAGAAAAAAATGAAATAACGTTTACTTACAAATATGAAAAAATAGTCTAAAGCACAAAATTCTATTTTGTTTAATGGAAAACTATTTTTTTTTATAAAAATAACAGAGTTAATGCAAGTTTGGTTTAACAGTAAATTAAATCAAACATGAATACAGTTTTAAGTTGAAACAATTTTTTGTTTGGAATTTCAGACGTGAATTTAAAACTGGGGAAACATCAAATCAAACACGATTAATTAATTTGTGTGATTGAGATATATAAATTAGCTTGAATTGAAATGCATATAAATTGAAAAGTATCCACGTTAGAATTATTTTGTGGATTTTGTAAAAGTTGGTAACTTAAACAAAATATTATTAGTGAAAGTTGATAATTTATCTATGAAAAATTATGAATAGATAGATTGAATTTGTTTTAAATATACTCTGAGAGGTAAAAACGAATAAATTTGTTATTTTTTTGGTCTATGTTAACAGCGTCTTAAGGTTTCACCATAGATTAGTCTCACTCGATAGCAAAACTTCATTAAGAAAATTGTTTCCACCAAAGATAAACTTAAATATAATTTGAGCAATTACCTTGGACATTGAAAAGTCTAGTTGTATGAAAACATTTCTCCATGTTTTCATGTTTAAGATAAAATTAGTATATTTTTTATGAGAGGCAATTTTTGTTCTACTTTAATACAATCTTAAAAGATAAGAGTTAACCTATATTTTCAGGTGGTCTAGATTTTCATGGTAATTTTTTATTTTCTTATATTACTATTTTTCAAAAACAAATTTATTTTAATTAAAATATTGATTTTATGTATTGAGTATTAACTCTCCTACTGACCTGCATTCCATTAAAAAAAATTATCTTTAATTCAAAAATTATAATTAATAATTAAAATATAGTAATTTCTATTTAGGAGTGTAGAAACTCAATCATTATGTAAATGAAAGTCCTGATAGTATTGATTAGGCCAAAACTTATATTTAATAATCAAGAAACAATTTTTTTTACTTATATATAACCACCTGTACATGAAAATCACAGGGTGTAAAAAGAAAGAGCCCAAGACACATTGCGAAAAGGTTACATTGGACAAACGACTTGGTAAAAATGGGTTGTTTGGACACCTTCTTTCTGGACCTCCGTAATTTTTTAATTACACAAATCTTTTTCATGAAATGACAATAATGGATCTAAACGAAATTGAAATTTGCAACAAAATATATTTAAGTCGGTGAAATCTGGTATGTATTAATAACATGCGAGATTGATATATAAAACGCATACGGCAATGAGAATAAAGTTAAATGTGGTATTCAAATCTTTATAATATATTAATTATATATTTGATTTTACAATCAGGTAATAATTATATTTTATATTAAATCTTCTTTTTTTAATTCAGTATTCATTTTATATATCAAATTTGATAATCTGATATAAAAAAATTTTAAAATTTAATTTTCGAATTGGATTAAACAACGTTCTCTCGCAACCCTAAACTCGACCACCACTACCATTAACAATACAAACATTCAGAAAGAGATACATATAATAATAATGCTATAAGATTATTAAAAAATACAAAATAAAAAAGTGTGAAAAAGTGCAGGAACAATCAGAGATGTGCAATTATGACTTCCACAAATAACTGGATATAAAATTTTATCTTAAAAGACATTTTTACAACTTTAAGTATATTATGGAGGTGCAGGAAGAAGCATCTTCTGTCTGTTGTATAGGACCTCACATTATTGGACTGTCCTTTTGGAATATGAATTGTATACATCTGTATATTTTAGTATTTTAACACTTTTAATATTACTAACATTAAAAAGTTGTTTTAATTGTGATAAAAAATAATCTAATGAAAACTATTTTTGGAATTTCCCTTGAGACTTTTTAGTTATCATTATAGTACCAAACATTTGTAAGAGGAGACATTTGATAAATGATTTTAAGTAGAGTCTACTATTTAATTATTATTTCTTATTTACAAGATTAAATTTAAGAAATAACCACTGAAAATGTATTTTGTTAAGTGGATTTAAATAAAAGAGAATAATTAGTTACACCCAAACCTCATTTCCCACGAGGTGCAATTTATATATATTGTAAAATTGGTAAGAGAGCGTGTTACCCACGATCTTGTGTTATTATATATAGTAAGATTGATAAGAGAGCGTGTTACACACGATCTTGTTTTTTACACTAACTCGTAACGACAAATAACAATTGCCAAATGGCACCCTCGTTTCCCACGCTTACCATATGGCAACCGACTCTATCGGTTACCATTTCTCAGTGTTATATATTTCGAAAATCTAAAATAAGAATAAGACAGCAAAGAGTTTAATTTAAACAGTTTCTTAAAATAATCTTTTAAGTTAAAGTATTATATATATAAAAAATTTAACTACCACATACACATCTCATCTCCTACTATAGGAGAGTGTTTTACTATATAACTTCTAAATAATTATTATAAAAAGTATTATATATAATACTCTTTAATTAAATAATAGCATAAAAGAATTATATTTCCAACTTATCTTAATTACTCTATATGGCTTTATTATATTTCCACCAGAAAATATTTATTTATTTTACTTTTAATGTCATTTTAATTGAGTACCTATTATATTATTTTCAATTTATTACTTTTAACATGCATTAAATTTTTATTAAATTTTTTCTCTTGTGATTGCAACTAAAATATTCTATATTAATTCAATTATGTATATAATTAGAAAACTTTAAAATTATATTAAAATTTAAAAGGAACAATTAATACAAAAAAATACCTTTTTTTATTAAAAAGTTGATAATTAAAAAATAACAAGAGAGTATAACTTAACCATTATAGTTGTTTTAACACCATTCTTTTATGTTCAAAGTATACGTAATTTATATAATTAACTTAATAAATAAAAAGAATATTCTTCTTTTTGAAAAAATATTTTGTGAGCACTGTGATTGGGATTTTTAACTTTTAAGTAATAAATTGAAATATTTTTAAGTCTTTTTAAGTCCACCATCAAACTACTTATGAATCTAAGACCAATAGTGGGTGTGTTTAGTTTGATATCTCAGATGTGATGTGACCATTAAGATAAAATGGTTATAATTTTTAAATTTTAAATATAATTATTTTATTATCAATCATTTTCTATTAAATAAAATTTGTTTGTTTCAGTGCGTTACCCACTAATTTGCAAACATCTGGTTGATTTTCGGTTTTGAAAACCCTATTTTGCACCTTTCAAGTCTTAAAAGAAGAATCGTGATAGCCAAACAAAACCCTGCCATTTGAATCAAGACTTTTGGTTGGTTTAATTATAAGAAAAAAATAAATGTTTTTCAAAACAAATATTTAAAAATTAGGTAAAGTCTATTCAAAATGTTGACTTTACATTCAAAATTGTTACATCAAGCCGCCATTGAATGAAGTTATTTTTAATGTATACCAAATATTCTTAAATAATTTATAAATCATATTAAAGATCAACAATAATGTATATTTACAAATATATAGAGCAATTTATTACTCTTTTTTATTTCTAATAACAAATGTATTTTTTTATTGAAAAAGAAACCCCAAAAAGTTGTCCTAGCATTACATATAAGTCTTCATGTCTGAAGAAGAATGATTCTATAATTATTCTCTTACAATTGTTTGATAAAATATTTTATATTAATGTCTGAAAATTGAATGAGTAAACAATTATTTAACAAGAGTTTTTGTTGCAACAATAGTTTTATTAGAGAAGGAAATTAAGAATAATTTAATGCGAATTATTTGACCATTGAATTTATTAATTTCTATAAATATGTGGCATAAACATATGAAGTGAAGTAATTAATAAAAAGTTTTTTGTGGTGCTGTGCCCTTTGGGGAAAGAAACGAAAATGGCACAATCATCCATCGTTCTTAGTCTGAGCCAGAACCTGTTTAAAAGGAACGTTGCCGCATATGTGATTACTCACTCTCCTTCCATTTTCACAGGATCTCGTTCGCTTTCTTCTCTCTCTTTCTCTTTCTCTCCGAGGAGAAGAACTCGCCACGCTCCTCTCTCTCTCTCCGCCTCCTTCTCCACTCCAACCGCCATGGGAGAAACTCCCGCCACCACTGCCGATACCGGCATGGATGCCGTCCAGCGCCGCCTTATGTTCGAAGACGAGTCCGTTCCTCTCTTTTGATTACGTTTTTCAATTGCTTCTGTGATTGTGTTATTCATTGATTGGTTGATTGATCTGTGATTTGGTTGGTTGTTGAGAACGGAAATGTGATTTTCTCGGCCAACTGTTTGTTTGATTGGCGGCGTTAGGTGCGATTCGACTATTGGTGTGTGTTAGGGCGTTTTGATTTCTTTAAGTTGGCCAGAGTTGACTCAGAACGTTTTTTCTGAAATTTCCCTGCTTTTTTTCTTTTTTTTTTTTCTGTCATTGTTTTACGTGGAGGTGTAAAAGGTGTACTCAACCTTAGCATACATAACATAGTAGGTTGAATTTTCAGACATAAAGTGCTTGTAAGTATGAGTTTTCAAAGAATCACAGGTGGCTACCTTTTTTTTTTTTTTTTGATTTCAGTCACAGGACTGATTTACTCCTAGGGTCTTTTTCTAATGAAGATCTGGGATAAAGAAACAGAAGGGGATGGGGTGAATCAATGGGGCCTTACAGGTATAGCTGAGTCACCATCAACATGAGGTGCTAATCTAACACGGTGACTGGCCTAAGACCTTTCATTATTTCGTCTTGCAACTGGTGGCTAGGAAAAACATGTGCATTAATTCCGGGTTAGGTTATTTGATTTGGAAGATGGGTTAGGGTTGAATCGGAGTGATTAGGATATTTCTTACCCAGGTTTTGGTGTTTTTTCTATTGTTCTTAGAATCCCTTCTGTGCTGGTTCTGTCTCTGTCATTCAGAATCATGAATGGTTTAGGATGATGAACTGTTATTTGATAGCCTGGGTTTTTCTGATTCCCAATTTCGCAATTTGGTAGGCTACTTTTGAAGTTTAGAGCATAGATTTGAGCAATTGAGCTTTTGAGTATTTGATGCCTCTGTAATGGGAAGTGATGTACTTTCTTGGGTCTTGCGTACATTCTTTTAACTGATAACGCTTCTTGAAATCGAGTGTGTCTGTGATTTATTATTATTATTATTATTTTTTTTTTTTTTGTCTTGCCTGAAATTGTAATTGTTTTGGGTTTGGAACTTCTGCAGATGCATTTTGGTGGATGAGAATGACCGCGTTGTTGGTCACGATTCCAAATACAACTGTAAGTGGACTTTTCATTCTATTAGTTTTCAATTGCAAGGGTTTGCATTGTTTAGTGAAAAAAAAAAAATTTGTTTCGTACATTCTTTTACTTCAATAACTTATAATTTGTGGGTGTTTGTAAATTCTGGGATGAAAAATCATTAAATTTTTTAGGCAGATTATCCGCTATGAAGATTTGAGAAAAAAAAAAAATTATTATCATTGCGGTTCATCTTGTAATATTGTGATGTCTATGTTTTTGGAAACGTCTTCCTGTGATTAAAAGGAGTAAAATTCTTATGTATGTACTATCTAGTTTGGTTTTTAATTATTATGTTTTATCAATTATGGTTTTCGACTGAATTAACAGCTCTGCAGTAATTTTCTTTTTAGTTCTCTGGCATGCACATACATCTGAAAGCAGATCAAGCCAGAGCATGCTTTAGTGAGAGAGGTTTATCCTGACCATATAATCATAGAAACATGGTTAGGATGACCCCTCTCATGATATGCACCCTATGTATAATGAACGGTCATTAATGAGAAACTTGCTAAAATTAGTAATTTATAACGTTCTAGAGAACCAAGCTTTTACTCTAATTCAAACAAACTACTGAATACCAACGAGGCAAGCCTTAAAAAGCTGCAAATTAAAATTTTGTTTCCACCATAGATTGATAGTAGATTTTGATCAATGTGATCAGTAGACAACTGAAATGAAATATAAATTTCCACTGCTTCTACGGATTTTGTCTTCCTAAAGAAAAAGTCATCGAGAAATTTTGAACATCTTTTTTAGACATCAAGTTTTCTTTTTCTGTTTTTGTGCTCCTCCTCTCTGACTAAAGATGGCTAATTTATTTTTTGATCTTCAATGATTTTTATTAGGTCACTTGATGGAGAAGATTGAGGCTGAAAATTTGCTGCATAGAGCTTTCAGTGTATTTCTGTTCAACTCAAAGTATGAGCTGCTGCTCCAGGTATGTTTATTTATTGAATGTTTTTCTGCCTCAAAGCTTTCTGTTACATCTTGTTTAATCGGAACCTATTGATTTCAAAAAGCATCAATAAGAATTTGAACCTCATTTTGTTATCTCATTTCTCTGTTCCTGCGGATAAAATTTGTTTGTATGTAACTGGTTATCAAGTGTATCTATAGTCCTCGTTGTTGTTTCAGTGTTTTGTGCATACCGATTAGAATGCTTTACATCTGCATGCAAATCATGAGATGGGCTAAAGACCCAGAGGTCCTCAATATATGAAGGGGAAATGGCCTTTTGCTGTTAACCACTTAAATGCCATTGCAATTAATTTTAAGAATAAGGAAAATCAATAAAATACCAAGTCTTTCACGGTCATTCATTAAAGCAACAAATCAAGGTTACAGTAGTAACATTCATTTTTTTACCTGTTATAATTGTTCTTTTTTCTAATTTGATGACACCTTCATCATGACTTGTACATTGAACTAATTATTGTGAGCAGCACTGTAACATTTAATTGCCTCTTGTTTAAATTGTTATTGATGTTACAAAATCTATGTTCACTTAATGCTTGTGTCTCTCGGATGACTATTTGGTGAAAAGTTCTGTATTTAAAGTCTTAGATTCATGTTTTAATTCGGTGTGTTGACTGAGATTCTCTGTTCTTCATGATGAAGCAACGATCTGGAACCAAGGTAACATTCCCACTTGTGTGGACAAACACCTGTTGCAGCCATCCACTGTACCGTGAATCTGAGCTGATTGAAGAGAATGCCCTTGGTATACACTATATACCTTTTATATTCATTCAAACGACTATATAAATGTCCTCATTGCTGCTTTTTATTTACGTTTTTCCATGTTGTGTTACCAGGAGTAAGAAATGCAGCTCAGAGGAAGCTTTTGGACGAGCTCGGTATTCCTGCTCAAGATGTACCTGTTGATCAGTTCACCTCACTGGGTCGCATACTTTACAAGGCACCTTCTGATGGCAAATGGGGAGAGCATGAACGTAAGCCAATTTAATTGTTTTCAACTTTTTCAGCAAGCCGATTTTGTTGCACAGCTACCTTTAGGCAATGCAATCATAAATCTAAACATGCACCATTAATAGCTCTGAGTGCTATTTGGGGCATAGTTTTTATTCCAGCTGAATAGTTCCTAATCTGCTGATATTTGCTGCAAATTCTGACTGGATGGCGTTTATGTATGTGTAAGGAACGTTAAGCATTGACAAGTTTTCTTATTTATCCTCTCCTTGATTTCAGTGGACTATCTGCTTTTTATTGTCCGGGATGTTAACGTGAATCCCAATCCTGATGAAGTGGCTGATATCAAGTATGTGAACCGCGATCAGTTGAAGGAGCTGTTGAGGAAAGCTGATGCAGGAGAAGACGGTCTGAAGCTGTCCCCATGGTTCAGACTAGTTGTGGACAATTTCTTATTCAAATGGTGGGACCATCTCGAGCAAGGAACTCTTGATCAGATCATTGACATGAAGACCATTCACAAGTTGACATAAATCAGAGAGGACCTTGCTGCATCATGTAACGAAGGGTAGCTATATTCCGACCCAATAAGACCCTAAATGAACCTATTTTGTAAAGAATTTTCGGAGCAGTGCCCCGATGGAAGCTGTTTTCTTTTTTTAATTATTATTATGTTCAATGATAGCCCGAACATTAAATTAGATTTTTTTTTTTTTTTTCATATTTCGGATTGGCAAGCACTCGGAATAAGTAAGATGGTTAGTGATTTGAATCAAACTTTATGGTGGTGTCGGTGTTTGTTAGTGGATTTTTGTTAACATTTTAAACAGATTGTTCCATTGATTAAGGATCGCATGTGTCTAAAACCGATAATCGGAAAATCCCATGATCACGTGTGGAGGTACAGACACACGGACCCAGATTGCGATTCTCCTTTCACAGCGAAGCATGAGCTGCACTGCACTTTCACCAGTGAATATAAACCCTAAACCCTTTCCATACACACACTATCCAGTGAATTGATCACCTACTATGTTCGGACAACTCTTTCATTTCTTCCTAAGTAGTGTTTTTTCTTCAAGCAATTACATCAACAGGGATAGATATGACTTTTTTTTTCCTAACTAATTTATGGAAATTAAAAAAGTCAGTTTATTGATAAGTGTACTAAATTTGGCAAGAATTTATTTAATTTAAATCAGCTTTAAAATTATTTTGACGAATAACGCCTTTCCTATTTAATTATCTTTCTCAATTCTCATAAGAGATAGATAGTGATAATCTATAATATCTAATAGTATTCATCAACTAAAAGAGTGTAGAAAGACAAGTTAAAAAAAACCAACATAGGAGATTTTTTTTAATTAGTATGATAAAGAATTTTTTTCAAAATCCATTGGAGACGGAATCTAAGAAATACACACAGTATTAGTTTTTGTGAAAAATGTCAAATGGATGTCTTCAATAATGGCCGATTGATGACGTAGTCCACGCTTCCCATCTGTGTGATACTTGGCTGTGACTCGTGAGGAGGACAAATATTACAAGAAGTCAAAAATATCCATGCTTAGCAATTTATTGAATTGAATGAAGTGGTTACGCTTGATATTGAATTAACCAATTCTTTATAGAATAGTTATATTTTTAACCTTTTCCCCTTTTATTTTCTTATGGGTCTTTATTCAGCCATTTATTTAAATGACACTGTTTTAAAAATAATTGTTTCATTACGATTTTATTAATTAAAAGTAAAGCAAGTTGACTTCTTTATTACAAACACGAACGTTTATAGTTTCATTGTAATATTTTTCTGTACATAGTCAAATTCATTATAAAAGCTGATATTTCATTTGTGGTATTTTTTTTGGGATATATTTCTGATTGATTATTTAATTAAACTATTTGTACTGTTTAACTTCATTTCAATACCTCATTCATTACTTGTTTATAATGTTTTGATTTTTTTTTGTTACATTATAATGTCTTGTGTGATCAATTCGAGTTCTGCATATTTTTAAAGATTTAATCAGAACATACTTTTACTGGCTAAACTTTAATTACTATTTTATTATAATTATTTGAAAAATATATTTTATATGATTTATGATTAATTTATAATATAAAACATAGAAATATCATTTAAAGTATTACTTATTTATAAATAGAATGAATAAAGAGAAGGAAAAAAGTAAATGGAAATTTCACATAATAATAATAATAATTATTATATGTGACTGAGTATAATTAAAATTGAAATATTTACTTATATGGTTAAGACTTAAGACCCGTTCACAAGTCAGACGTATTTGTGTTGATAATATTGTGTTTTTCATATTCACTCACTATCAACTATCAAATATATTTGCAGTGGGAAGACAAGAATATCTCGCTCGTGCCTCAAACGCTTTAACTCCTTTCGCGTTTTCATTCTCATCTCTTTCCAACTTCAGATCTATTTCTCCATCGGTATGTCTCTTCTTTCTCTTCATTTTCCGATTCATTCTCACTCGCAATCGCTCTTGATTTTCGAATCCTCTTTTTGTCGTAGATATTCAAATCGTTACTTGATCCGTGTTTGATTATGTTTTTGCAAGTTTTGAACTGGATGTTTTGGTTTAAGCGCTGATTCACTCTCTGTTTTTATTCGCCGTACGGTCTTCTGCTCTTAACCGCATTGATCCCGCTGTGTTTCTTTGATTTCGGATTATTGCTAATTAACTAGTTTTTTTAGTGTATTAACTCTTTGATTTTTCTCTCTAGGTTTGATTGTTAATGTTAAGTTCTTGTCTGGCTGCTGATTGATATATTCGTGAATTTTCCAATTTAGTTTCGATGTTTTAACCACCAATCGCGGAGAATGAGTTCTGTAATGAACACCACAAAGATATCAATTACTTGATTACACGGATTTTTGAAGGCTTTATATGTAAATGCAAGCGTGGCTGGTGTGCCTTTGTTCTCGGAAACTAGTTAGCTTTAGATATTAGTAAAGGAACCAAATAGGAATGATGTTATTAGCAAATTGTGACATTTAATATTGTTAGTATATCTTCGTTTTGATCTGTAGTAAAAACCCTAGGACACTCACCAGCAGGACTCCCTGTTCTGCTACTTTAATTGAGAAAATCTTCTTGGATCATGTTTGGGTTAATTTCACATTAAAAACTGATGGGAGAAAAAACAAGAAGGTAAAACGAATTAAACTTCTCTCACAAGTTAAAGTTAGCGTAAATATAAGTTAATCTGTGAACTTTTTCTCATTTAGTTTCTCTAAAAACTGATTTCAACTAATGCATAAAACAATTGTTGCTTGTGTGAGAAAGTTAAATCATTTTACCTTTTTTTTTTTTTTTTTTTTTTATAAAAATGTCATTTTTTACATTAGAAAAATAAAAGGGCTTTTTTAAAAGACATAGCCTAAAATTTTAACTTTAAAAACATTGTTATTATTTAGTAAAAAGATTTTTAATAAAAAACAAGCCAAGGGCAGTTTTGGAATCTAGGCACC
>Ga0123340_1004652_pt1 | contig 13043 bp, 9 predicted proteins | sample SirMexnodulemix_FD_89961 | JGI IMG/M metagenome (GOLD analysis project Ga0123340, IMG submission 89961) | Root nodule microbial communities of legume samples collected from Mexico - Siratro Mexico nodule mix | ecosystem: Host-associated > Plants > Roots > Nodule | place: Mexico: Nepantla... | reverse complement strand
TATATATATATATATATATATATATATGAAAAGCATTTTCTGGAATGTATTTCTCTAACAAACTTTCTGAAACACGTAAAATGTGTTCTAGAAAGAAATTTCTAGAATGATATTTTTTTTACAGTGTTCTCTTTTTTTTTCTTTTTTCTTTTTTTCTTTGTCGATGATGGTACATCAAAGGTGACAATAGTGGGGACAGTGATAATGAAGTATAGTGAGAGAGAAACAGATACAACAATTCAGTAATTTCACCGATTACGGAAGTGTGGGTTAAAAATAAGGGGTAAAAGAAATAATTATCTGATTCAGAAATTTAGTTGGCCCAATTTACTTTAGGCCCATGAAACATACTTGCGGTCTCATTTCTCGTCATTATTCTATTTCTGACATTGCGTTCGAGGGAGAATAAATTTAAAGAGTAGATGTTTAGTGAAAAGAAATGTGTCTCTAATTTTAGGATTAGAAAGACAAAGGAATGAATTGATCATAGGATCGAAAGTACAAACAAGTATTAACTGTGAAAATTATGATTTTTAAGATATAAGCCGACAAATCCAAAAGTATTTATTATATATTCTCACACAAGTCGAGAAGGCATTCATTAAAGCTTCGAGTTGCTTGTAGGAGTTGCTTGTAGGATGCTGTTGTCCAAAGGGTTATAAATGGATGTCTCATGTTCGCATGGATGGCCCGTATAAGGATTTATTTAAACTCGTACTTATCATATGTTCAGACAAATTTAAATTGTTTGATTAGATATTAACTTCATACTTAATCTCATGCTTTTTAGTTTTTCTACATGTACGGAACAGTGTTACCTACATCACTTCGGTCATGTTACCTATTGCATATATTGTTTCGATTATGCAATAGTAAGATTATTATATAGTATATTATTATATATTTGTAGGAACTAAAAAGAATCATATAGGTGCATGTGATTTTAAACATTTGGTTAATCTTTGGTTTTTAAAACTAATCTGCATTGAAAATCTTTTAACGTTTCCATTTGATTTAATTTTAGTACATAGGTTTTTTTTCAAACCTATAGTACAACCAGCTTAGAAAAAAAAAAAACGCCGTACATAAAGATATTTGATAAGGTTAAGTGGTTAAGCAACGTGGGAGGAGCTAAAAAGCACGTGAAAAACCGCAGCATTACCATTGGTAGGAGAGTAGGGTTTTTTGTCGTTTCAAAGGGAAGCAAATAACACGTTGTGGAATTTTCAAAGGAAAAGAAAACAGATATCAAATGACGAACCAACAATGTACTCCGCAAGTTGACCCAACACCCAATGACCTGTCCCTTTTTGCACCAGATGCATGCAGCTGTCCTTCAAAAGTTAAACCACAAAAATAAACCTAAATTTACACCCATGTATTCCACGTGCCTAAATTCCACCACCCCTTTATAAATTATACAATGAAGATAAGGTTCAATCTCATCACATCCAGTGCTCTATCTTCACCCTCTCACACCCACCTTCTCCATTGCCAAGACAACATTCTCAAGATGCATCCATGGAACCTTTCCACTTCCAAGTTTCTCTCTAAGCAACTTGCTTACCCTTCTCATCCCCATGGAGAAGAGATTCCCAGCATCGGAAATTCCAGGTACCATTCTTTTGCTTCTTCAATTTGTGACTTTATGGCTGCTTTTGATTAAGCAATTAAAGAATGATTTTCCATCTTGTGTGCAGTGGTGTGACCAAGGAACTCAGAGGGTCGCAGATGACAATCTTTTATGATGGCCAAGTTGTTGTCTTTGATGGTATTCAAGCGGACAAAGCCAAGGATATCATCTCTTTTGCCAACAAAGGAATGTCTCAGAACCAGAACGGCTTTGCTTGCTCATACCCTGCTGCAATTTCTGCTACTTCCAGTAGACCGTTTCCTTTTCTTATGAATATCATCCCTACCTCTGCCAACAATTCGAAGGTTCAGGAGCACCCTCAAGCACCATCCAAATCTGTTATATGTGGTAACTTTTCTTTAATCTCTATTTTTTTTTCGGAGATGGGTGATTTTTGTGTCGGTTTATGTGTTTCTGATCCTTTTCTTTGTGCTTCTTTTTATTCAGATCTACCTTTGGCTAGAAAAGCTTCACTTCATCGGTTCCTGGAGAAAAGAAAGAATAGGTAGAGTCACAGAAATTAATTCAATTTTGTTTGAAATTGGTTTTAATCTTTACATTTTAAAACAGGGATATCGGTCTTTGTATTTTCTAAGATGTGGTAAATTTAGTATAGGTTAACGAAGTATAGGATAAGTTACAACATTTCAGAAATTTGATGACTAAAATGGTGATTTTTAAAACTATAGCAAATTTTGATCAAATCTTGGGGCGAAAAATAGATTTTACCTCTTTTTTGAAGAAAAAACTATGAAGTTTTGATCAATTGATTTATATATTATTTATGTTTTGCAGAATTGCTGCCAGAGCACCATATCAAACAAGCAATCACATGGCAGCCCTTAATAAGCAAGGTGAATCCATGCCATGGCTCACCTTGGCACCCAAATCGCCACAAGACGAATCTGATTCTGATAGCAGCTCCAGCTTTGTGTTATTTTAACTACTTTACTTGGAAAAGGTCAAGAAGATTGTACTATCATATAGCCATGGACACGGGCTTCGTGAGACTTCGTGGTTTTTTTTATAAGCTTAATCAACAGTTTACGGGCTTCTCTGTAGCCCTATGCTGATTTTTTGGGGGCCTATGATCAAGTACTGTAAATGTAATTGGGTTAGCATAGTTCTGGTATAATATTGAAATCAATTCTTCTCAGTTCTCAACTGTCACATATATTGTATCTAAAATTTATGGTTAAGGATTATCTCTTTATGAGCATAGTCACTTTGTCACAGTTCAATTGGTTTCCTACTAGTATGTAAGCTACGTGTAATCACATCGCATATTTTCAGAATATTAAATTGTTCCTCTCAGGCACTTGCACATCTTCTCTCAAAATATCTTAGTCCCTGCATGCAGCAGAAAATGAGGGGTATTGAGCTGCAATATGAATAGCAGTGGAAAAAAAATTAAAATGTGAAATAGTATGTGTGCAATTATCATTTATCATAGTTACAAAATGTCCTCGGATATCATCATTGTTCTTCCTAAGATTTCTTTCAGCGACATAGAAAGCTTTGTATTCCCTATTTAATAGCCTTTCTCAAATTAAAATTTCATTACCCGAAATTACAGTGAACAATGATCCAAAAAAAGTAGTAAAGTTGATAAGTGAAGAAAAAGTTTAGACAACAAAAGTGGAAGCTTTGGAACAAAAAAAAAGAATTGCAATCTACATGGATACACAGCTTGTTTCAAATTTCATCCACGTGGCTTTTCTGGATTCTGCGGACCAACAGGGGAACAGGTTTTTCCAAAACCGTCACGTTGACATTGTTCCACACATCAGCTATTGTGGGGAGTGTAGAGATTTTCTCAGCAATATGCATGTCTTCTGGAAGAACAGAACCAAATACGGTGTATTCATGTTTCCACTCTGAATGGTCACCAAGGCTAATGAAGAATTCAGGACCAGAACCAATCCAAGCAACAGAACCCCTTCTAAGGGTTGGACAATCTTCCACCGGAAGTTTATTGAAAGCATTGCCTTGTGCTTCTAGTGTCCCTTGAATTAATGCATAAGGTGGACCAAAACCAGCCTGCAAAATTAGGACCATAACCATTTATTGTTACTGCAATCCAACCTTACAAACATTATTGCTTGCCTAAGCTTGACACGATAATCTTTCCTAACCTCATATTTGTGTTTGGAAAAAAATAAAAAAACAAGTCTTTCAATATGAATTGGAAAGGTTACATCTAGTTTTGGCCTTTGAAAATGTCATGAATTTTAAGTTAGTCCTTAAAAATTGTAAAAAAGATATGTGCAACAGGAACTCGCACATTATGGGATGTCAAAGCTTTACCTCAAGAAGTATGAGTTTCTCTGTGGACTGCCAAGTGGCTTAATTCTCTATTATGGGTAGTCCTAGCTTTTAAGGGAGGGTTTCTGTTAGGTTCCCAAGTTAGACGATCAAAAGCCACTAACAGCAAGATTACCAGAATTACAGAAAATAGAGAATCTTCCTATTAATTATTTAAACAAACATACACCACAATGGGCTACAAAGAAATTAAACTCTCTCAATATTCACAACATCCCAAAAGTCCTTTCCTCCTAACCCGGTTGGTCTTTAAATAGACCAACCCATCATAACAACCAAATCTGCCCTACTACCTTTTTAGTTCATTTTCTCCCAACATAAACTTTTCATATATTCTCATTTCCTATTGGCCTAACAGTTTCTCATGTAATAAATGTTCTTTTAAGTGGTGAGGGGATCAAATGAAACAGTTTTGTTCTTTGGAGAAACTAAAAAAAGCAAATTTCAGAAACTAAAATAAAACTGTCAATGCTTGAGAATGAGATTTTAATGCAGAAATTCAAAACATAATTTGCAGTAACTGCATAGTGAAAATAGATGTATAAGCGTGTGTGCATCCAATCATCCATCAGATGGGAAAATCAGTCTTACATTTTCTATGTGGTTTCCTTCTGAATCCCATGACTGACCTCGGCCCTCTGCACGGTAAAATTGGCAGCCAGCACAATGGTTTAAAGACAACAATTCCAGAATGTAGGCAACAGAGTGTGGTGCGCAGTCAGGTAAAAGCTGCAGTAATAGAGAATCTCCCAAAGTTAAACATATTCCTCACTCGTGACTAGGCAGTTTCAAAATACAATGCAACAGGGATTCTTAGAGTAAGCAGATCTAGTAAAATTGTGAGCTTCTCCATAATTATCCAGCACAGATTCAACTGATATATCATATTTGTTAAAATAACACAGGAAATTCGAGTTCAGGCACAGGCCCACAGAAGCCACACAAAGAATTACAATAACCAACAAAATTACAACATCAGTATATTTCCTTAGAGCATATTTGTCATGAAGATTTTGTATTCAAATAATAGTTTAATGATTTGCTATTTAAATTATAGACATACTATTATTTAGTGGTTCCCAAGGACAAGGACATTAAACAAATAAACATAGAAAGTACACAGACGCAGTTAGCACCCTGACCAAGCACAAGATACAGGTGCTTTCATTTGCCACTAGAACTCTTTTTTCTAAGTGTACCTACCAATGTGCTTCTATATATAATATACAAATACCTAACTTTACACAAACATGTCAATAGTGCAACTGCAACATCAAAGCATTTGTATTTTAGATGTCTCGAGAGAAGGAGCACTTACTTTAACATGAAGAGTTCCATGTTCAGTTTCCAGTCCAATAATACCCTGAAAATAGATGAATTAAAAAGAACACGGATAAATAAGATAACCCCTCAGAAGTTGATCAAGTTCCAAAAACATGACACATCATAAAAGAGGTGGGAGAGATATAACAATCAACGCCATGAGAAGACACAATTTACTGCGAAAATAATTAACCAAAGATCCAACTAAGTACATAACAGTTGCAAAAGTTAGTTCTCTCCACTTATATATACTCTTCTGTGTCATTTTAATTGCCATCTAAGTTGGTGCTCTACTTATATACTATCTCTATCTCATTTTATTTATAATTTCCATCTCGTATTATTTGTCATTTAAGTTAATGCTCTACTTATACTCTCTCTGTCAAACTTGGGTTTCAGGTTATGTATCCCATGATTTGTCTCCCTCATGTGATTGTGCAAAATAACATATTATGTTTTCATTGGGTGCTATCATGAATTCACAATAAAATTAAATCTCAAACCTCCCAGATTGATGCGAAGACATTTCTACAAAAAGTGAGTGTGTGCCAAGACAAAGTACAATAACATAAATAGCGATAGTTCATGTGAACCACATGGCAGGTGGCTACTACTGTATCTCCTCATTCCTAGTGAAACCCCATAGTTTCTAATGTACTACCATATCTATGCCCATTTCCTGAACCTGTCTCTTAGTCAACCTTTTCTAACTGCTTCAGTCAGAGATCCATATTGTCACAGTACAGAATCAACTAAATTGTTGAAGTATAAAAGAATGGGGAAAAAACTTGCTACAAACAGCAGAAAAACACGCACTTTGGAGAAAATTAGCACATTTAAGAAAACGCCAGACAATTTTGTTTCAAATTCAGGGTGAATTTCTGATGAGCCATTTGAACAAGAATATCAGATCACACACTAAATGTAAACACTTAAATTCTCCAACACAATGTTCATCAAATTGAATTTGCAGCTAAACTGACGAGCAACATTTTAATAAAAATAAAAATGGAAAAACCAAACTTCTCTCTTACCTCTCCTTTCCCAAAGATAAGACCAGAAGTCCATCCAACCACTTCCCCTGGAGGCACTCCTTCTTGCCGTTCAGGTGCCAAGCTGTCCTTCTGTTTCTTCAACCAGCACTGAACCAACAAAATCGAATGCTATTACGCTATGACCTCCAAGTTCCATGTCAAATTTTTTTATTAAGAGAAAAATAACTTTAATGGAACTTAGAAGTCCTCCTTTTTTTATGCTTATGAAAGCTATGCACTCCCAACTTTTATCAAAGCTATGCACTCTAGGCCACAAGGACGTTTAAACTTATAGAAAAAAATCAATGCATTTTACTTATTATTTTCTTCTCTTGTAAATGCTTAATAAAGGAGTTTGCCCAGATAGAACCAAAAGCTCCAAGTCAACTCTGAATAAAAAGAATGAATCCAAAAAGATCAACCCAAATGGGAGGAGATCTTCATAAGCTAAGGCAACTGCAAAATTAGCAAACATAATCTATCTAACTAAGATTCTCAATAAGTAATTTTAGGATAAGTACATATTGAATTAATTTTTCATAACTAATAACTTATATCTAAGTTAAAAATCATTTTCTAGAAAAGTAAACACAAAAACTTCTGCAAACGAATTTGTACATCAATTTACCAGAAAAAGACTTTTTTTTTTCTTTTTGTTTTCTTCTCCCACAAAAGTTTACAGAGAACTTTGTCTAATCACACACTAATTAACTTACCTCACCGAACTTGGATCCACAGGCCTGACGATTCCCACAAAAGACCCAAGTATCACAGAGACAAGGCCCATCTTTCCCTGAACACATTGATTTGCACGCGTTGCAGCATCCTTCAGAATTGTTGAACTTAAACTCAGAACCCCACTTCACGGCTGCACCCCAAAGCTCCAAATTTTCAATCCCCCTGCAGCACCCTCCCTCATTCTTCACCGACATACCCTCTTCAACCAACCTCCCAAAGTCTGAAATTCTGCTTCTGCCGGTTGCAAGCACTGCAGAGAGAAGCCCGTAGACCAAACCGCCCGAGGCGAAACACACAAGGAGGAGTATCAAACGGTGAGAGAGAACAGAGTTTAGTTCATTGTTCCTCCGACCCATTGGGGAGTTTAGCAGGAAAAGGATAAACTTGTAAGCAATTGAGTCAGGAAAATGCAAAGACCAAGACCGTTGACCTTGAAATGAAAGTGGGAAACAATAGTGACAGTGCAAATGAAACGGAAGAGAGAACGATCATGTCATGTCGTGGCGATTCAAAAGCATAGAATGGAAGAAATGGTGAAAAAGAGTTCTGAATTGGGTGCTCTGTGTTCAGAGTTCAGATCGATTGCAATTTGTCCATTTTTTTGTCCTTTGACAATGTTACAAGAACGTGTTGTTTTGTTTCTTTTGGATTGATTTGGATTCGATCCTGATACCAAACATTAAAGAAAAACAGAAAGTGGTCAAATAATAGAGTTCCATTATTTGAAATTAACTTATAATATAATGAAATATAATTAAATTGTAATAAAATGAAATGTATTGTCAGTTGAATAATATAACTCAAGTAATTATGAACCATTAATATTTTGTGATTATTTCAACAATAGCCTGACATATTTGGTGAATAATTATTTTTTGTTTTTCTTTTAAAGCTCCCAATTTTTGATACAACATATCCTTTTATTAATTAGTAGCTGATCTGTTAAGAACGAGTAAATTCAACCATTGAACATTTTTTTTATTAAAGAGATAATAATATTATATAGTCCATATGTTAAATTTATTAAATAATGAAAATAAAAATACATAAAAATGAATCAAGCCATCCTTTTACTTGCACCATAGAAGCATTTCTGTGTGAAGTAGTGGCTACTCTAATTTCATTCTTCACATGTTGCAAATAATCATATGGTTCATTGAAAAGTTATATATTAGTTGAAAGCAAAAAGTCAATCCATTGGATAATCGTTGGGTTAAAATTGATTGTTTTGTGGATATTTGTTTTTACTTATTTTTTGAAAAAAAAAGTTTTTAGTCTCGAAAAATCATTTAAAGGGTCTATTTTATTATTTTTTTAAGATAAATCAAACAAAATTTAATACATTTGTAAATTCGTTTTCAAGATGTCACTTAACAAAGTTAAGATTATCTCTTATTAACAGTATATTCAATATTATAAAAAAACTTTATTAAGATATTATAAATATAATTAAATTTTCAAATTTCTCCTCTGGAATCAGAAAGATGTCAAAGAGAAAATATTTTGACCAAGAGGATAAGTAGAAAAGAAAATTTAAATCCTGTGTGATCAATTTAGTAGATTGTACTTTTATCCACTCTTTCAAATGTGATAAATGTTAATAGAGATATCTGTTAATAAAAAAATTGTTATTAAGAAAACATTTATTGTATTAAAAATTAAAAAATATCTAAAATCTATCATTTTAAGAGATTAATAAAATGGCTGCTTGAATAATATGTAAATTTTATCCTCTTTTAACATTCCTCTTCAATAAAATTATATACTTTATATATTTGCATGTTATTAAATAACCCGCATGTTTAATTAAATAATTTGTATCAATATCATGATTATAAAATAAAATATTTTATTAATATATAATTCGTTAGTAGGTTTGATATTTTTAAATAAAGTTTTAAGTTCAATTTTTGTTAATGAAAAAAAAAATGTAGTTGAAAGATAATACTTCACTCAAAGCCACTCAAAGCAGTCAGCCAAAATTCCCATGGGAAGAGTAAACATCAACAAAATCAGTGAATACAATGTTCCAATAAAAAAGTGAATACAATGCTCACTTGATGTTATGAGTTGATGTTGGAGTTATAATGAAGCTCATTACTATTATTTTTTTAATAAAATAACTAATTATTTAAATATATAAAGTAATAATTAATTTATAAGATAATGAGCTAATGATGTAAGTATATTAGTGAAAACGATAACAATGGCAAATGCACAAAACTTGTTTTTCATTGAAATTGGTAAATACACAATGGAAGTGGTGCAAATTGTTCCAAACGCAACCTATATCCCTCACATAGGAAGAAGGCATAGTAAATTTGGTAAACAAAAATATATAGAATCTGCTAAACCAGAAATTACTCAAGGGCTATATATTTGGCAAAGTGGTCATTAAGTTCCTCGTTAGCCTCACCAGCATGCACAACATTCGACGATCCTGAGGAAGTTTGGTCACTGGTGTGGATTTTTGTCCTTGCTTCTTGTATGATTTGCATTACTTCTTCCACACTTTGGCTTGGTTGTTCCTGTTGTGTTTCCTCGTAACCCTTTCTTTCAGCCTCAATTATCTCCCTTGGCAAGTTCTTCCTAAACCAAAGGTGTTGTTTTATCTCCGACATGGTGATCCTCTTTCAACAAAAACAATAAGATTTTTAATATACAAGAAACTAATGCATTTCAATTATTATAAAACAAATTACTTGAATACACATATTTTTTATCAATATGTTGTTGATATAAAATATTTATCCATTTTGTTTATGACTAATCTTTAATCCTAAAATTTGTGATAAATAATGATTTCTAATTACAGTTTTTAGCCTCTCTCTGCACATAATCATTTGTAGCTTTGTATATCTGACAGTGTTAATGATACCTTGGCAGGATTGGCAACAAAAATGCAAGAGATAAGATGCCTGCACTCCTTGGAAACACGTACATAGTCTGGTATGGCGTATTGAACACTCATAATTCTCTGCCAACGAGAGAATCAGAGTTTAAACTTGCTGCTATAGATCAAAGCTATTTATTAATCATAAAGGATCTCTTTTAAGTCAAGTAAGAGTTCACCCCAATACTCTTTCTGAAATTCTTAGGATCTTCTGGATCTTCAAATGGGTATGCTCCAACTAACATCACATAAAGAGTCACACCACACGACCAAACATCTGCAATCTGCAGAATTGCCAATTTGTGAGCGAAATTGAGCATGTTTTTACAATGTCATTAAGTGTTTACTTGATGTGATACTGTGAGTTTCACTTTGCAAAACTATTAAGCAGAGTACATAACACCTTTCCATCATATTCCTTTCGTGACAAAACTTCTGGAGCAATGTATGCAGGAGTTCCAACTGTTGACTTGGGCTGAGAGTGCAGCAAAGCAGACTGCATTCGAATATTGAATTCATTAGGAAAGTTAACAAACAAACAAATATATGAAATGACTAAACACGAATACCGACACGATAGGACGTGTAATTTCGAAAATATAAGATATGAGGAGAAATATTTTCTTTTTATAAACATAACGAAAAATAATCTAATTCATCTATTTAAAATCCAAAAAGTGAAAAGAAAAAGTATATAATCTAAATATTCTTGATTATATATAAGATTTATTTCTTATTTCTATAGTTTTTAAAAAATTATTTTATTAGTCTATTTTAAAATTATGTTGAAATTGAGTTAGAATGGTCAAATATCTAAAAAATGTCTTTTGAAGTAGACATTTCATATACTCCATAAAGGTTCACTTTTGTGAGACTTTAGCACTAACCTTAGAGAAACCAAAGTCACAAATTTTAAGTCTAGGAGCTGGATTTCCGTCAAGTAGAGTGTTTTCCAATTTCAGATCTCTATGACATATTTGCTGCAGTAAGATACATAAGATTATATTACGCAGGGCTTTAAATGAACGACAACAAAATTTTCTGAATACCTATATACCATGGAATGACAATAGCTAACTCCAGATATCAGTTGCTGGAAGAAAAATCTTGCCTGCGATAAAGGGAATTCATCAAAACCATCACTTGATAATTTATACTTATAGAGGATATTACACACACACAACCAAGTGATCAACCTCATCTTCACTCAATCGACCAGCATTGCATATCCTCTCGAAGAGTTCACCTCCGGCAGCATACTCCAGGACAATAGCTAAATGTGTATGCGTCAGAAATACCTGCAGAACAAAATTTGACTTCCAGAATGAGTATATATCTTCAGAGAGTTCTCAATAGAACACATCGTATCTGAATAATATAAAGATCTCACCTCAATAAGAATTGAGTCAAATTCATAAAAAGAAATTCACGTCACTTTTAATTCAAAACTTTAAAATATTAAATTTATAGATATTATTTTTGATATATTATTAGCATTCTCATTTCTAATAAAAGTAGATTTAGACTCATATTTAGTCTACCTATCATTTTTTTCCCTAACAAAAAAATGTCACTAGCAAGATACCAGGATACAGCTACACACCATATTATGAGTTACACCTGCATTTCTTTATGAGCCAATAACATCAATGAACTGCACAGTTTTGTTTTGTTTATATTCTAAAATCAAGTCTGAAGCAGAAGCAGTGTTTGTATGAAAGCTGTAGGAGAAAAAAATGCAAAGAACTATCACATAACTTGAACAAAAAAATCCTACTCAAGGAACAGCTTGAGTACGGAAACAAACTCTTACCTCTTTGAACCTAATTATATTCGGATGCCTTAGAGATCGATGGTTTACAATCTCCCTTTGGACATTCGCATCAATCTGAAACCGCAAACATAACTTAATCAGAGGAATGATGAGAACGAATTTGGGAAAAAATAATTAGAAAACAAAAATGTGAGGTTGGTCTAAGGATAAGGAGGATCAGGTGACGTAAGCTAATTATGTTTAATAAATTCCCAAAACAATAGAGCTGCATCTGGTGATCTAAGCTAATTAAGCTTGATAATTAAGAACAGAGTTTGATTTTTATCATCACAAAAATGAAATCCATCACATATCAGCTTTAGGTGGTCATGAACAAAATTGATAGATATCTTTCCAACACAATGAGATCAGCAAAGGATCAAGGCACTAGATTGTGTCTGGAAATTGATGTGAACAGAGTTTTCACAAATGACACACAAATCAAATTCAGAAAGCAAAGCAGAAGAGAAATCTGGATAAGTCAAATTCAGATTTCTCAAGGAAAAACTGAATCATCAAATGTTTGATAAAATTCCATGCATACTGAACCTTTTTTCCCCTTTCTATGTACTTGATAGCAACAAGTTCCCCTGTCTTCTTGTCTTTGGCCAACCTTGCCACTCCAAAGTTCCCCGAGCCAAGCTCCTTCAGAGTCTCGTACCGTTCTTCTTCCATATCCACTCTCACCAAAGCCTCAAGACCAAACTTTTTCACAATAGAAGACCCAAATAAGGAAATGAACAAGGCTTTATATACCCATTATCACCTTACATCAAAAGTCCAATGAGGCCAAATATAAGAAACAGTTACGCAAGGGAAACAAAGAAGACATCAAATTAAATTAAATAAAAATGAGAGCCCAGAGAGGGAGGAAGCATGTGCAGTTGTCATCAATGGGGGAAGCGGAAAAGAGTTAAAACTCAGTAACTGAACTCACCCTCTTCCTTAGTTGTTCTTCAACTGTAAAAGCCATTTATGTTCATTATTTTTGTGGTATAAATTCTTAGTTCTGAGTACCAAGTACGGTGATGAGGTTTGATAAAAAAAACAGTGTAAAAGACAAGGACATTATTCGAGAGGAAAAAGTAAAGTTTACTTCAAAGAAATTAGTCTCTTCTAGCTAGCTAACCGTCCATTACGACAACCTTGTTCACACCAAAGATAAGAAGTGGCATTCATATGTGATTGTTACATAAATAGATCTGCAAGTACATAGGATTCATTACACACCAAAATTTGTTAATGGTTGGTAGCTGATAATGTTAATATTTATATATATATATA
>Ga0123340_1004651_pt1 | contig 13043 bp, 9 predicted proteins | sample SirMexnodulemix_FD_89961 | JGI IMG/M metagenome (GOLD analysis project Ga0123340, IMG submission 89961) | Root nodule microbial communities of legume samples collected from Mexico - Siratro Mexico nodule mix | ecosystem: Host-associated > Plants > Roots > Nodule | place: Mexico: Nepantla... | reverse complement strand
ATTAAAAAAAATATTATTTTTTAAAAATTTACTTTTTTTTAAAAATAAAAAAAAAAAAAAAAAAAAAAACCACAAGTCTTCCTCCTTCTTTGATGCATTACTTAATAACAAAAAAAAAAAAAACTCAGTTTTTTTATTTTAGTTATGTTTATATTTTTTAAGATTTGTTTTTCTACTAACTTTAAGTTATGTGCTTCTATTTTTATCTATAAAAAATTAATTTATTTATTATTTTTCTTGAATTAGTTGTATATACTTTTAAAGTTTTCATCGATGTTTTTCATATTCATAAGTTATTTATAACATTTTAAATCAAATATAAAAAACTCTTTTTATTTTATTTTTCCAGAGTTAGCATGATTAATTAATGAAACAAAGGCATTTCTTTATAAGACATAGAGAAAACTATAAAAGTTGTGAAGAAAAATATTGCCACTTAGTGTTTTCTTTCTTTCTTTCGAATTATTTTAGTACGAGTAATCTTTCCTTCTTAGGTTCTTCAAATTAATTGCAAACAGTGTGATTGGCCTGTTTGCCTGCTTTTATAATGAAAGAGAGCAAAATCCATGTAAAAAGGACCATTGTTTGTGCATCACAAATGGTTCTTTTTCAGTTAGGTATATAATAATAATTAAAGTATTCTTCAATAACCATTGCATCATTGTGGCATGTGAGAAGTAATATCCTTTTCATTTTCGATTATATATATAATATGTATATATTACTTGTCCATGTTTTAGTTTTTACACATATAAATTTTAGGTTTTTACTTTTTATATAAGTACTTACACAACTGAATAAAGAAAGTACTGCCGAATACAAACACTTTTAAAAATTATAAATAAGAAAAAATGAAATAAAAGTGATTTATAAACTAAAATTATCTTATATAAAAATATATGAGTATTTGGGTTTGGGTCTCGAGACCACTTACAAAGCCCACACCTTGTTAAACGGGTTTTGTATATGAGTCCAACTTCATAAACTTTTTGCTTCATACTTTTTGTATTAAATTACATGTAAGCAATACATGACGTGATTCATTAATCACACTACTACACTTGCAAAATAACTCATCAGAACATTCTTAAAATATTTTTTCTAAGATCTAGTGCAGGGCCTATCTTTGAACACTCTCCACACAACAAAAAGAAAAATAATACTGTGCTTGAAATAATAAAGTTCAATATGTTTTGATGGAGAATCCCATAGACCCATGACTCTAAAAACTAGCTAGAAACTATACGTGGAATTAGGGAATAAATATGTACTCAGTTCAATCTTAATATTGGATTGGATACCCCAAATTTCTCTGGGAGGTCAACATTCGATTCTCCCATTTTCTCTATTGACAATTGTTTGGATCGTTTTTCTCTCAACATGTTTTTTTAATATTTATATCAACCTCTTTTAACGTGAGAATATTGAAAAATAGAACAATTGCATGCTTATATCAGAGACCACACCACTACTCTGTTCTACCAGCTTAAGTCCTATTAATAAAAATTCCAAATCCTTCATTGTTCTTTTCTAACTGTTCATGCAGACACTTCAAATTTCCAGAGTTATGGCTGATTTGTTTACGTTATATGCATTTAAATTGTAATTATTTGCTTAATAGATAAAATATTTGAAAAGAATAAAAGATATTCTTGTATTTGTGGTGTGGCAGCTGCACTTTTTTGTTTTGGGCTGTAATGCAGAATATGATTGTTAGCTCTTAACATTTTCTCCGCTTAGGATATAATGTTTGGGGTCATAACTGCAGATTGGGTTGAAAAGAAGGAATGTTCTGGGAATGGATCAGTCTTTAGCCCACAACCGTTAACAATGCGTTAAGGGCCCACTTCCACTATCACTGATTTCAAATTTTATAAAGTAGAAATAGGGGCCCTTGTTCAATGAGTTATAGTAGAGATGTCCCTTTAACAGAATCCAAACGGGGCCTACAAGCAGAGTACAACATCACAGTCATTTCCCACATTTTCATTCATCAATAAATCTTATTCTTCAACCTGTTGGGTTTGAATTTTCAAGTAGATTAAATTTTGGGAGTAGTTTCTCAAATTTAGGGTTAGTCATGTATCAGTTACATTTTCATTAAGTGCTTTAAATAGTCTCAGTATGAATAGTTATTTTTCTAGTTTTTCTCATAGGCGCAGTTCCCGTTATTCAGTATTAATTATAAAGCTTATTAAAGCATCGTTGAATGCATTAAATGAGAGAGGAAAAGGAAAATAGTATTTATTTCTTACGTGTATTCCATAAAAACCCTTCTTCCACACAAACTTCACAATAGTTGAAAGCAAAACGTAAGAGCCATAAATGGAATATAATATACATAATCTGTTACCGCTACTACTTTGTGGGTCCCAACGAAAAACTTTTGATCTTACGTGGCAACATGTCTTCGCGTGCTTTTTTTTTTTTTTCTCCATTACAGAACATACGCACAGGTTCCTCACCATACCTTCCACGGTCCATGTTTCAGCTCCTTCTCTCTACAGACATAAACTACAAACGACAGTTTTTTTAATATTAAATATTTTATTTTTTATAATTATATTAAAGGTTTCATTTATATATATATATATATAATATATATAGTTTTTCATATATAATAGTAATGGTAATAATATACTAGTGGAAGTGGCATAAGAAAAATAACATGACACTATAAAAATGAAGGGACATCCATAGTCAAAGTTGGAGTTTGCTCAGTTCCAAACCCAACAAGACAACACGGAGTGGTGTAAGTGTGGTGCGGTGTACCGTTAATTTTTGCACCTCATTCGTATGCAATCTCTCTGTTCTTTTCTTTCGTCCAAAAATGAAAATTTTAAATCTTTCACTTTTCTTCGGTTGCACTCATGCAACTAAACACTTCACTTCTGACCTTCTTCATCTCAATTAATTGTTCTTCACAAAGATTATATTTTTTACCCGAATCTACAACTGGGGTGGTTTTTCACTACGTCTTGCCAAAACTAAAGGACCATCTGATTGTAGATTCGTTTCGATTGGATCCCATTTGTGTGACTTTGCTTTACTGACATATTTGCCTTCGTTTTTTGTTTGCAGAAACGAAAAAAAAAAAAACAGATAACATGGCTGTCACAGGTTCTGGTTCCGGGCAGCCACAATTCATTTCGAGCACTGGCAACCGAAGCTTTTCCAATGCGCCACTCATTGAGAACTCAGATACCAATCAAATTGTTGTGCCTGATGTGAGTTTCGGCTCTCATTGAATCTCTTCTCTATTTCGGTTTTTACTATTTCAGTTTTTAGTCAGTATTGCTATGATAAAAATGATGAGACGAACATTACTTTACCTTGCCACCTATGTTTAAGATTGAAGATTAGTTATAAGGGTAACTCATTTTTGTGTCTCTTCTAAACCAAGATGCCGTACCTGGAATTGGAAAAATGTCGTGGAAAATTAAAAGAGAGAACAAGTGGCGGTAATTTTTGGTCTGTTAACTGGTGTTTGAGATGATGGAGGAGTATGGTCATGTCACGTATGAATTACAGTACTATTGGTTTTTGAGTATTCGGCTGGACTGGCGAGAATGTATGATAAAATGCGTGTTACAGTTTTCAATTAGTGACAAAAGCCTATTATTTTCTCTGGGTAGAGCAATCTATTAGCAGGTCATGACACTATGTTAATAGCTGCTTTGTATTCAGCCTGTGTAGCATTTGATTTGTGTCTGATATGAATTGACTTATGACACGGAAAACAAAATAGAGGAGATAGACTGATATGAATTGAAGAACATCCCCATCCAACCACCTGCCTTGGGACAATATCATTTTTCACTTGACAATTTATGAAATGAAAAGAATATCAGGATTATGGATTCTAACCAATGATTCTTTTTCTTTAACCTTTAATTTTGCATGTGCTTTAGTTTTTTTATGACTTTGTTGACACCGGTCTCTGGGGATGATTTTAAGCAACTAAAAATGTAAGGTTTTTTGTTGAAAAATGTTGGAGATCCTATCTCGACTAAAAATAAGGCCAATTCATGATATATAAGTGGGGACAATCCTCACCTTACAAACCAATTTTGTAAGGTTGAGTTAGACTTAAATTCACTTTTTAATATGGTATACGAGTATGTAGTAGCAAAGATTGATGGACCTATCTGGCCACCACCCACAAATATTTACTCTCCGGTTTTGTAAGATTAAGTTAGGTTTAAACTCACTTTGAAACACTTATTTTACATTAGTGTTTCTGAGGTGATAAATGTTTTGTTTCCTATGATAAAACGTACACTTTTAGCTAGTTAAAAACAACCCTTCACAGAACGGGACTTTTAGCATTTTGTTTAATTGCAGAGTCCTTTGGTTGTGGAGTGCAGTGCATTAATACATATACTTCATCTGATAAGTGTTGTTTACTTGATAATCACCATTCATGCAAGCTTCTATTTTGCAGAGGAGAAGCTGGAAAAATTTATTTGCCTACATGGGGCCTGGGTTTCTTGTATCCATTGCATACATAGACCCAGGGAACTGTAAGATCACACTATTCTTAATTTTCTTCTGTAATGAGGGGAAAACTTTTGAGACGGTAACTTATGGTATTCTTATAATAACTTGCAGTTGAGACGGATCTTCAGGCTGGGGCACAACATAAATATGAGGTGCTTTGACACATTTCTTGTGATAATCAATCCTTCCTTCATCTCTTTTACACTTTTACATTTTTTTTTTCCAGTTACTTTGGATCATATTAGTGGCATCATGTGCTGCTCTTTAATTCAATCAATGGCAGCCAATCTTGGGGTGGTCACTGGTACGTGATTTGATAATCAATTTTATTTCTATTGAATAAATTTGGAATGGATGTGAGTTGTAAATTTTATTTTTTGTTCTGGATTCCTTCAATTTATTTTGCTGTTTTCAGGAAAACACTTAGCAGAGCATTGTAGAACTGAATATCCCCGGGTGCCCAACTTCATCCTTTGGATTATTGCTGAAATTGCTATAGTGGCCTGTGACATTCCTGAAGGTATTGAGATGAATTGTGCATTTCGAATTATTTCATTACTTTATTTATCCATGTAAATAGTATGGGAATTTTCTGCCTTTTCTTTATCTTATTCGTCTTTGTCATGATTTCTTTTTTTTTTTATTGTACACATGCAGTAATTGGGACAGCCTTTGCACTGAACATGCTCTTCAACATACCCGTTTGGATTGGTGTTCTTCTGACAGGACTCAGCACATTGATCCTCTTAGCATTACAGCAATATGGGGTAGTTTACCATATTCTGCTTTTATCCTGGAAAAAATGTGGTTGTCATTGCATGTTATATTAGGTACTATCTATGTAAAAACAATACGAGCCTCTTTTTGTGTTGTTGTTGGACAGGTTAGGAAACTCGAATTTTTGATTGCATTTCTTGTATTTACAATTGCTGCATGTTTTATGGCTGAGCTTGGATATGCAAAGCCTGATGCTAAAGAAGTTATAAAGGGTCTTTTTGTGCCAGAACTAAAAGGAAATGGTGCAACTGGTCTTGCAATTTCACTCCTTGGAGCTATGGTTATGCCGTGGGTTCTTCATGTCTTATTCTACCATTTAATTTTTCTTTTCTTTTAAAATATAATTTCATGACATGCTTCTTTATGAATTTTCCTCAGGCACAACCTCTTTCTGCACTCAGCACTGGTACTGTCTAGGAAAATACCAAGATCAGTTCGGGGAATCAAGGTAAACTCCAATTTGTTTCCCTTTGAAGATTTATCTCTGATCCAAGTAATGTCTTAATGTTGTTTGCCTCTGGATACTACCTTGCAGACCAGTTTCTTTATCGATGTGGTTGATGTTTAAAATGTAAATTTTTCAACAATAATGTTTCTTTTTGAATTATAGTTGGAAGGTCCTGTCAAATTTTTAACCTTGTAAACGTTCAGACAAAATGGTCCGAGTTAAAACCTAGCATTATGTGTGATTATGGTAAAGCAGTATCTTGTGTTTCATTTAACAATTTTCTTCAACAGGAGGCTTGTAGATTTTACATGATAGAAAGTGCCTTCGCTCTCATGGTGGCCTTCCTCATAAATGTCAGTGTTATTTCTGTAAGTGGCGCTGTTTGCAATTCTTCGAATTTGAATGCAGAAGATCAGATGAGCTGTCAGGATTTGGATCTGAACAAAGCCTCCTTCCTACTTAGAGTATGTGAAAATTGGAGATGTCTTAGTTTTAGTTACTGATTCCTCCAAAGTTCACCCCAATTCTTAAGCTTCATATATAATGGTTATTCTTAAGGTGCTAGTAAAATGATAGCTGATATATCTGATGTGTGCCATGCTCAGAATGTCTTGGGGAAATGGAGTTCAAAACTGTTTGGAATTGCTTTGCTTGCCTCGGGTCAAAGTTCTACCATAACAGGAACATATGCTGGGCAGTATGTCATGCAGGTAGTTTGTTTTATGGATTTTTTTACATTTTTTTTACATAGAACATGATAGAACATGTTTACAGCTTAACTAGGAAGAAACCACTGTTGATTTTAGCAAATGACAATAAATCGCTCTTAGAAATAGTTATGTATATATATACATATCTTTATGTAATTTACTTGTCCATTAAAAATAAAAGTTCGAAACGTCAATCACAATTTATCAGATATAAGTATAGATGAGGCGTACTAAACGTGAGGTATTTTAATGTTCAATTACATAATGGCTATTTTGAAGCATTAGTGATCTTTGTCTGTTTGTAGATTTTGTATTCCCCATGAATTCTTTCTTCTTTCAGGGATTTCTTGATTTACGACTGGAGCCATGGATTCGGAATATGTTAACTCGTTGCTTAGCCATAGTTCCTAGTTTGATTGTTGCGGTCATTGGTGGATCTGCCGGGGCTGGGAAGCTCATAATAATTGCATCCGTAAGATATCATTTCCATCGATTTTTCTTTGATTTTGTCACTTGGGAATATGCTTGGATTGAAGTCATTATTTTGTTTAAATTGTCATACTAAAATCATGGAAATTTCTCACATATTTTTAACTCAACTGCATAATGGTCACTGGCATGCATAACTGCTCTTTTTGTTTCAACTTAGTTCAAAAAGGATTGAGTAGGGAAACAAAACTGGTAATATCAAGCTACATATGTACCATTTTGTCCTGCATGAAAAAATCGTCTGCATGACATTGTTGTATATTTCCTGTTGTTTATGCCTGCACATATTTTGCTGTCAAACGAGTTGGTGTCATAGCTTGTTCTGAAGCCCTTCTTTTTCTTCTGATCAGATGATCTTATCATTTGAACTTCCTTTTGCTTTGGTTCCACTCCTCAAGTTTACAAGCTGCAAAACTAAGATGGGGACACATGTCAACTCTACCACGGTAAAGTTTTTTTAATAACGTGAAATTTTCAGTTCTAGATTGCAAAACCAAATAGTACATTAGTTACATATCTAACAAACATCAGTAGTTACATGTTAAAAACTGTAAACATGCTAATACAATTTTTTAAACATGTTATGAAACGATCTATAATAAAAGAAACTGACAAATTCTCATCTCACATCACACATGCGAGAATGATATTGATTAAATAGAGGAACTAGCTGGCTCTTGTGGATTTTGGCTGAATTAATCATTACCTTACATATTGCAGATTTCAGTTGTTACATGGATAATCGGTGCCCTCATTATGGCTATTAACATATACTACTTGATAACTGGCTTCATCAAGCTGCTTCTTCATAGCCACATAAAAATTGTGGCTAAGGTGTTTCTTGGGATGTTAGGATTTTCGGGGATAGCAATATATTTGGCGGGTATAACGTATCTAGTACTCCGCAAAAATACAGAGGCTACACACCTTTTGGCTCTAACAGCACCAGAAAATCAACAAATGACAAATGAACAAGGCCATGGATCAATCTATTCTCTTCCAAGAGAAGACATAGTAAGCATGCAATTGCCTCAAAGAAGTACTCCTGCTGATATTGATTGATAAATGTCTCAGTGGAGTAGAATAGCATTATAGACTTTGATAAACAAACAAATAAATATCACTTTATTAGAATTGCTAAGCCTTTTGATTTTGTGGTTCGAAACTTGTGTGGAAGGAGGTGCTTCTGTCCTTTCTCCACATTTTTGTCAAGGACCAAGTAAGGGTAATTTGTTATGAAGAGTTATTAAACAAATGTGTAAGAGAGTTTTTTTTTTTTTTTCATTAATTCTGTACATATTAAATTTTGTTAATCAACTTGTTAAATAAAAAATTATTGAATATATTAAATTTAGTTATATTTCTTTCAAAATTATTAATGTTTTAATTTAACTTTACTGTATTATTGTCCAAATTAAAGATTCCAAAGTCTCATTTTTCAACCCCGTTTTATTACCTACAAATACAAAATTCTTGCATTTACTGAAGCCTGAATCAGCAAATTTCAAAGTTGAAAAGTACACTACTCTCACATGAAAACAGTCAACAGTGTTAACTATCACCCTCAATGTCAAACTCAATCATCTGTATCTCTCTTCTGGATTGGTCTATCAAGATTGGTAAAGCCACTCATGTTGATTATCATATTCTTTCATTTATTATTAGCCTAAATTTCGTACTTCTTATTCAAGGTATGTTAGGTAAAAGGAAAAGAAAACGAGAAAAAAACGGCAAATGAAAATAAAGTAAATAAATAGAAATAGGCAATTAAGTGTTTGATTTAAGAAAAAGAAAGTAAAAATTAAAATTAAAAACAAAAATGATTTGAGGAACAGAGAAGTAAAGTGAACAAGGGAAATGAGTTCCATTAATATTATGAAGTCCATAAACGGCAACAATTTCGTTGATGGCTTTTTTACAAAAGTCAAAATACAATTTTCTGTTGTAGGATTCTCTAATACCATAACATGAGGTATCCCAGATTGCAAAAGCCTGCAGCTTCTTGTCCTGAATTAAGCTTGTGTTCATGATTTGACTGTAGTTGAATCTTCCTGCTTTGCAGGAACAGGAAGGTGGCCTTTCTCCTGCAGACTCTTAACTGTTTCATATAGACACTGACTCACTGGAGTGAATTCCAATCCCAAATCTTTCAGCTTCTGATGTGAAAAGATGTAGGGTTTTGCCCTGGGATTCTTTTCATCGGAACACCTGCACATGTTCAAATATTTACGTCAAAATACAAATCACCAAAGCAGTTTATCAATAAAAAAAATACAACATTAATAAAATTATTTAGCAGGACAATATGGTAGTGGAAGAGGTGGGTCAAATGTGAGAGTGATAAGGGGTTTACACTCTGACAAGTGACAAGGACATGGGGTTTGGTAAGGACTCGTAAGCTCCACTTGTTTTTACAAATACAATAATAGAATTTTTCTGGCATGCGTAAGTGGAAGATTACATAGACAAGTCAAAAGTTGGTATACCTACTCCAGACACCTTTTCATTTACAGCCACTTATCCCAAGAAAAAATCATATCATTGCACTATGAAGTTTATTAAAAATCATATCATAATTGGACATTTTTCAATAACCAAAACTGTATTATACTCGAGTAAAATATAAGGAGACAGATTTTCCAGTATGCATAATTTTGGAAGAAAAGTATGGCATTGCAATGGGATCTTAATTTTTACCTAACTCTCCATACGAGAGCCTGAGATCATCCAGACACAAACTCAGTTCTAGGTGCAAACAAATAAGTTTAAATGTCATTTTCCAACACTCGTGTGGGACACGAAAATGCAAAATGTAAAAGCTTTTTCGGTCATTCATAATCTCAACGTCTAGTCTATGTGGAGTAAGATGAACTCAACTCATTTAAAGATAAAATTAAAGAAAAATTCCTACATATGGATATGGGGTGCTGAAAAACATATAGAATCAACAAATTCAATGCACGAGTTAAAGAAATTAAAATCATAGATAATATTGGCAATAATCATGTTCTATGCACATTGACACCATCTCATTCTGATGTCGTGGTCCATCACCACCCATTCCCCATCGATTTGTGTGTCATCATAGTTGTTAAACATTCATTGGTGTTAAATATGATGGCAGAGTGTCTTACTTGGTGGGAACTGGGTACTCAGGGAAATACTTTGCCAGAATTTCAACTAGTTCTCCACGGTGCAGGGAGCTTTCAGCACATAAGTATCGACCAGAAGCAGAAGGATTCTCATAAACAAGTATGTGGGCCAATGCTACATCCCTCACATCCACATAAGCCTGTGTTGCATTTACATAGGTCTTGGCAGAGCCAGTGAGGTACTTGAGGATGTGAATGGTGCTGGCGTTGATGGTTGGTTGTAGTAGTGGTCCAAGAACCAGTACTGGGTTCACTACAACCAAGTCCACCCCTTTCTCTTTTGCCGTGTCCCATGCTGCTTGTTCAGCCACAGCCTTCCCATAGCAATACCAATTCTGCAAGATCATTCCAAAATACCATTTGTCACTAAACACTTAGTTTTTTTCCCCTTCAAATTCCTCAAACTTAGTCATTAAGAAATTATCATGAAACGGTACTATTGGGTAGGTAAATGGAACCTTAGTGTTCTTGCAATATTCTAAATCACTCCAACAAGACTCGTCAACCACCAAATCGATGCTCCTTTTGGGGTCCATATATACGGCACCAATTGATGAGGTGAACACCACACGTCGCACTTTTGCCTCTGCAGCTGCTATGATCACATTCTTCGCTCCATTCACCGCTGGCTCCACCATTTCTTCCTGCATGATTCAAGGCTCCATCTAACTAATTCCTTTCGTCACCAAAATAACCATTTACAACAAATAGATGAACAGACAGAAAGTCACGATCATGCAGCAGTAATCCGCAACCACCAGCAGCCATTTGCACACACATACAGATGCACATAACAAAGCTTGTTGCCTTGATATCAATCAATTTTGGTCGTCCAAATCTTATATAAAGTTGATTTCTACAATACTTTTAAAACACTTCTAACATAAAAATCATAAGCCAGCAATAATAATTTTCAATCACGAAAACAGTACTAACAATAGCCATATTAACCAATTACGGAGATAAAATAAGCATGCTTATATTCTCCCTAATACATATATAATAGATCATGTCCAGTTGGGTACTTTGCTTTTGTTGGGGGTTTGAGAAAAGTTAACACGTGAATAAAGAAATACGTAAAGCAAAGAAGAAAGAGAAACTGACGGGGTTATCAGTGACGGGAGAAGCTGTGTGAAAGACACCATGGCAGCCGTGAATCACTGATCTAACGGAGTCAAGGTCAAGGAGGTCAACCTTATGCAGAGTTAGTCTTTCGGAGGCTCCTTCAAGCTCTTTCAAGTGTCCGTTCTTGGGATCATCTGAAAAGTGAAATCCGAAATTCATGCATGCTCCTCCCAAAGTCACAATTTCACATAACTTGAGATATAAATCAAAGTTAAAACTGTGTATGTATGTGTTGGTGTGTAAGTTTAACGTAGTGAAATGACATGCCTGGGTTTCTGAGGGTTCCTCTGACAGTGTAGCCTTTCTCCAAGAGAAGCTTGACCATCCAAGAAGCGATGAAGCCACCGGCGCCGGTGACACAGATGGTTTGGGAAGAAGGTGACGAGGAATCCGCAGAAGGCATTGTGGTTAGGGAATGGAAGGGAAAGTAGAAGAAAAATGGAACGGGTGAGAAAGATACGTGGAGAGTGAGTGCCTTTTATAGGCAAAATGGATGCCAACCCCACTCACCTAACACAACCCTTCAACCATACTTTTTCTCTTTCTCTTTTTCATTCATGCACATTATTATTTCTTTCACACTTTCACTTACTTTCTTATACTGCATTTTCCTAAACAGACAAAATTTACCTATTCAATTGCTTAATTAAATCAATTCTGTATTAATTGATCTTAGTTAAAATATTTAACATACTGGAATGATTTTTTTCATTTGGAAATTTTCATTTTATTGTATTTTTCTGCTACTCAACAAATAAAAATATATGGCTTTTATAATTTATAGTCATATATAATAATAATTAAGCATGACCTTTTTTCATACTCATTGGCCCACTCTAAATAAGTTTGTGACAGGCTAAATGAGTTGCCTTCATCTTAATCCACAGGCTAAATTAGTTTGGTAAAAAAATCAAATTGTTTTTATTTTTCTATTTTATTTGTACGCATAAAAATTAATAAAACTTCGTCTATTTAATATTTATGAAAGAAATATTTATCCTTTGTGATGGACTCAGATTACTTAATCTACCATTTTTTTCCTTTAGTATTACCTATATAATACTTATGTGGTGGATTCTTTATTTATTTTCATAATCCTTTCATTTAATTACAAAAAATACTTTTAATCCCTTTAAAGCGTCATAATGTACATTTATGATGCTCAAACGTTATGAAGAGAGTTATGCTTTTGAAGGTTGATAAAAGAAAAAGAATATTATGTAAGTAGGTCTATGCCAACTTTTATATTTCAGAGTTTTCTACTCCCCAATTGGGAAAGACCTACTCCTTGAGTTTGGTTGGTGAGTGAAGAGATACATATTTGTTAGCTTCCCAAAAGTTTTGGTCCCAATTATGAGTTCTTCTTTGTACACTTTTGTTGATTTTTCATTAGCAGCAAAGGTTGGTCAATCATTTAATACTTACTTTCTTTTTTGGCTATTGGAGTTTTGACTCTCTCAGGGGATCACTAACCATCCCGTAATGCCGGTCTTCATCCAACTTCCAATTTTCACGGTTTAAATAACACAAAATTGATTTTACTAAAATACCAAAACTTGTTCAAAAATAAAATATTTGCACAAATACAATAATTTAAAATGGACTATTATTCTTTCAGTGCCATTTTAAAAACAACCAAGTTTTAACGTCGTGCAAAGAACTTCTTTTACTTTGTGTGTTAATTTAATATGAATAAAAATGTGTGCTAAACGTTTTGGTCGAAAAAACTCAGCAGAAGCGCACTTATTTTTTTCCTTTTTTATAAGAAAATTTGTGTAATGAAAGGCATTACTCATTTTTATTCGTCAATGCATTTAATTCTAATATATATATATTATATAT
>Ga0123340_1004650_pt1 | contig 13043 bp, 3 predicted proteins | sample SirMexnodulemix_FD_89961 | JGI IMG/M metagenome (GOLD analysis project Ga0123340, IMG submission 89961) | Root nodule microbial communities of legume samples collected from Mexico - Siratro Mexico nodule mix | ecosystem: Host-associated > Plants > Roots > Nodule | place: Mexico: Nepantla... | reverse complement strand
AATTTAAGTAAACATAAAAATATTTAATAATTCAAATAAAAATTTAAATTTATCTTGAAATTTAATTAAACTTTATTATAATAGTTACTTGTGGTTTTCGTCAGCGTGAGGATATGTTTAATCTAAATTAAATATCTTTTTTGTAAAATACTTAAACACCCTTGCATTGAACGGCATTAATCGTTTTGGGATGTGCACTTCACGGGTTTTAGAATATGATCTCAATTATTAGAATACAGTTTCAATAAATTAAACAGTCCTAATTGATAAACTTATCTACTCAATATGCTAACAATTGATACAATATTACCAAATATTCCTTCTTTTTTTTTTATGTTAGGTTAGTGGATTCTTTCTTCTAGATGTTTTAAATATAGTCTAAATTAAAAAAATTAAATGGATTTTATTCATATAACAAAGATATTTCAGAAAAATTAAAATCGTCATAGACGTGTATAAGGAAACATGTGTATAGTTTTATTTTACAACGATGAGAAATATTCAAGCGATTCGAACAACTAAATAGATAAGAAATTAGTAAAAGAGTATTGAATTTTTAACGTGCAAACTTCACTTTGAAAACTTTACTATGAAAACAATTAGGAACGAAGTTTTTTCTACCAATAAGGATACTACAAATCATCCTTACCGCTAAGAGAAGTTAGAAAACATCATAGTAACAATCAACAACAAATGCCAACAAAGAGTACAACAATAGAAACAAAAAAGGGTGAAGATATAGAAATATGATCATTCACGAAACACTCACTTTTCAACAAAAACTAAAACACATACTGACATGGAAAAGGTGTAAATGTTTTTTCCTCCAAATCAAGATAGCTGTGCCGTTTTAAAAAAAATGTACTTATTTTTTAATGTTACATTATACTTACAATTCTCTCTGTCTTCTTAAAATATAGTAAAATTTAAATATAAAATTTAAGAAAATTAAGAAAAATTATAAAAAATAAAAAATTATTCTTTTATAAATAAAATATACAAAATAAGTTTCATGTTATTAAAACGTAAGATGTGAGGGTCATTGATTAAAAATACATGAGAGAGAGATATTTATTTACAAATTATAAGAAGTGTTAATATCATTTTATTAAAATGTTAAAAGGTAAAAACGTAAGATGTGAGGGTCATTGATTAAAAATACATGAGAGAGATATATTTATTTACAAATTATAAGAAGTGTTAATATCATTTTATTAAAATGTTAAAATCAATGTGTCTTTTTAAAATTAGAAAATACTGTAACATTCGGTAAAACCATTATCAATTACTCGGATAAGGACTAAAATATAAAATACTAGATTTACAAATAGTATTTCTAATAGAGTAATTTAAAATATAATCTATCTTCATATATTAGTGGAATGTGATATTGAATTGTTAATGAATGATATGGAACGGCGTTCAATACTTAATATTTTCAGGAAATAAAATATCAGAGTTAAGTTGTTATAAGATGTCTATTTGAGGATTTGTGGAGAATGAGGCATTCTGACTCCACTGGTACTTAGAATCATATAGATAAAGAGTATCAAGTGGTGAGAGTTGAAAGAGATTTATGTAATTGAAATTGTAGTTTGAAATAACTAGTTAGGACATACATATGGATGTACTCTATCAACTGAGGTTATGTTATTCAGTGACTATGTGGATTCACAGTTGGAAGAGTTATCTGACAGATGAAAACCTCTGAGTCCAATTCAATGCACGAATATTCCGAAAGAATAGTCAGTATCTATGAAATCTTGAAATGTGATTTTGAACATGTTTACTATTGAGGATTTGTCTAGAATGAGACATTCTTACTCTAATAATACTTAGAATCATGTAGATGAAGAGTACCAAGTGGTGAGAGTCAGAGGATATTCATGTAATTGAAGTTACAATTTCAAAGAATTGGCCAGGATATATATATATGGATGTACTCTGTCAGTCGAAATTATGCTATTCAGTGACTATGTGGATTCACAGTTGGAAGAGTTATCAAATAGATGCAAACCTCTTAGTCTAATTCAATACACACAAGAGTCTTCCGAAAATAGAGTCAGAATCTATGAAATGTTGAAATGTGATTTTGAACATGTTTGCTATTGATGGATTAGTTATTTTAAGTATGTTTTAAACAGTTAAGCTTATCTTTCTTTTGTGCTTGTTTGTGTTTTTCTTCTTTATTAGTTGTGATGATAATGTGTTATTGTTATAAGAAAACAAATGATATTATTATAAGAGAGAATGTTCATCAAGTTGCTGATCAAGTTATATCATTAATGCTAACTTAATTATGTTTAGAAGATGTTTAAATTTTTAAAATAGAATAACAAAATTATTAAAATCAAGAAAAGAAAAGATAAATGATTTAAAATACTCGTAAAAAGAATAAAATCATAAAAATATTTTTTTAAAATTCATTTTTTTAGTGTAATAAAAATATAAGTATACATACATGAAAACACATGTGTTTTCACTAGTATATCATAAAATAAATATCCATCTATACTTTAGTTCATTCAATAGAGCTTTCTTACCTAAGACATTATCTACTCTCATGCAAAAACATATCCCAAACCATAAAAAGGGTAAGATACTAATTTAATATTTTTAGAATATAAAATAATAATAAATTATGTAATCAAACTCACGTATTTCACATTCATTTATAATATTCACAGCAAACATATATTAACTAACTTTAGTGTTTATCTCAAACATGTTAAAAAGCTACATGTATCACTTATTATGTCTAATAAGCATAACATTTACTTGTCATTAGGTTTGTTACATGAAACACTTGATGACTTTTGGAAGACACACATGTGTTGAATTTCGATTCTAATAATTTTGCATATCTTAGAACTATCCTCCTCTTTTGACACTCGATCAAAAGAAAAAACATATTATCTACTTATGTGATAAGGTAAATTTTTATAAATTACTATACCTAAACTTTTTTCACACTACAAACTAAGTCATAAAAATTTTTATCGACCCTTACTATTTAATACTTTTCTTCTTGTAGGTTTTGTAAATAATATATTTAGGATAATTCATTTGCATGTATCACCAAATTCAATACATTCATTAATATTGAACACATAATATTACCTTCTTTGATAGCATTTTTTTTCACATTTAATCATCAACCTCAAATTACATTCTCTATACAATTTCTTTTATATAAAATAAAAAATATTAAACACATAATTTTATAATTTATATACAATATTTTTAACAACTATATTAATTTAATTATCAAAACACATTTTAAAAGTCTTTAAGTTTTTTTAATGATTTTAGCTTAAGCGCAAAATTCTGAACAAAAAATTTGTCTTCGCTTAAATGGTAAGATCTTTACCAACCGAACCCTCATTTGAGCAAAAATTAAGTTATATCAAACATCTCTCAATTGAAAAATGTTTACTTGAGAACAAATTTGTCATTCAGACAAAGTTCATTGTGAATGAGTCCACATTCTCTATTGCCTTTTTTGTTTGCATAACAAACTGACGATTAACCAAAAAATGAAATAACTAGAGACCTAATGATATATACAAGACTTATAGTAAATTAGTCCAACCAAAACTAATATGTTTTAAACTTTAAAGTGAAGTAAAGTCTCATAGTTCTCTAATTCAACAAGGGCTAAATTGGTTTAAGTTTACAATATTTCAATATTTAAAACTACAAACTTAAAACCAAATATCTCCAAATCATAAAGTTTTTCATTTCTAAGTTTTTATACTGATACTAAAACTATTAACAATCACCATCAAACCAAAATATATTTACAAGTTCATATTTTCAACCACCACATGAATTTTCATTTAAAAATAGATACGAACAAAATCACAAATCTCTACCAAAATCTCATAATTATCGTTATCATATATTTTTTACACATGAAAATAAAACAATCCAAAAAAATTTCATCAATATAATATTTCTACACAAAAAATTATCATTATAATCCAGTCACATTCACAATGTTCAAATATCTAATACCTGAATTATAACAAACTTTCCTCACTAAAAAATATAATTAGTCTAAACAAAGTTTCAACAAATTATGATTTTAGACAGGAAACTATAAAAAACATTTTAATATATAATCAAACCAAAAATATTGTTATGACTCTAAATTAATAGCGATTATCGTTGTCCATCACACCACATGTGAAACACAAATTTATATTAAACTTCATAGCAAATAACCGTTCCAACAAAAATAATAAAAAGAAGAAACGTTATTATAGACATTAGTAATTAGGATATCTTTTCATATTTGTTACAATGTTAATATTACATCCTTGACTCTTGAAAAATATTAAAAGATCTCTAAAAATTATAAAAAAGATAAAAAAAAGTATGTTACAGACATACATGATTTTATGAAATAAAGTTTAAAATACTAACTTTATTTTATTCTTAAATTTTTTAACTTAACTTGAAAAATATTAATATTACATCTCATGTAATTCTTTTTTTTTTCTTTTTACAAATTCAACTTAATTCTTATAATCATAACAAAAGAATCATTTTTTTCTTTGATTAAATTTGTTCGTCTCCTCACTCTTTCTTTGAAAGTTATACATTATCATTATGTTAATTTTTCGAGATTTCGTTATAAAACAGTATTAGTCTATATACATTATTTAAATTCCTTTTTTTAAAACTAATGTGAAGTACATTACTATATTAATTTTGGCATAACATTATTTTACATTAAAAGTAATTTTATAAGATGTTAAAGATCTCATCAATTAGAGATAAGAGCTTTCAATAGTTTATAAGTAGGTATAAATTACAAACCTCACTTTAGAAATCAATTTGGTAAGGTTGAGTTGAGTTAGTCTTAAAGTCCATTTCTGATATGATATCAGAGTCTATCATAATAAGGTTGTTAGGTCTATCGAGACATCCTTACATATAAATTTTATACTTAAATTGAGGAGTCTCGACATAAGAAATGTGTTGAACATCTCAAATCGACTAGAGATATGACCTTTCAATAGTTTATTAATTTATAAGTAGGTACTAACCTCACTTTATACACTGGTTTTATAAGATTGAATTAGACTTAAATTCTACTCCTAATATAAAAAAAATATTAAAAATTTCGAAAGTATCCCAATTCAGCTAAATATTAAGTTGAAGTTTAACTTTTTAATTTAAGTCAAGCATATCTTTTTTTTTTTTTTAACTTTCGGGGATGAGGAGGGTAAAAACTAAGTATACTTTTATCTGTAAATAAAAATGACTGAAATTTAAAAGTTCCATAGTAAAGAAGAAGTGAGAAACGTTTGGTGATTCCTCAAATCACATCCAACTACAAGTTTGTTCTGCTAAATTGGTGAAAGAATTCACATCCAAATTATTTCTGTATTGATCACAAGTCAGATGGGACCACTGTGACTAATCTTTCCAAATATTTTAACCATAAATTATAACTATGTGCAGTGTAGTCAGAATCAAACTAAAAGAAAATACGTGTCTTTTTTTCATTTCTGCTTCATCTCCACGTAATTAAACTTTATTAACTATAAAAAAGATCACATGTCATTTCATAATTACGATTATAATTTTATTAATTTTCTTTTAATAAAACCTAATATTCACAATTACCTGAACTATGTTCGAGTGTTTGAACCAGAAGAATAAAGTAGATAAGGAAAACGGAATTGGAATCTGTACCAATAATCAGTGTCTCAGGCAAAAAGGTGTATTCTTGTAGACTGTCTATGATTTGCTCGGTAACAAAAGAGCAGAATAAAGCAAAAATATATAATTTTTATTATCTAAATTGTTATTTAAATAAAATAAAGTGCTCCATAAGCTGCCTCTTATTAATGTTTTTAATTTAAAAATGAAAATAACATTTGGTTTTACTTTGAATAATGAAACTAATCAAATATACTCACTTTATTCCACTCATATTTGATACGATTAGAGGAACACAAATATCTTTTTAGGTAACAAAGTGTAGCAATACATTTTTAAAAATACATTAAATAAAAAATAAGAATGATAAGTTATTATTACTAATCATATTCAATTAATCATTTTTATATTTTATGTTAAAAAAGTTATTGAGAAAACACCAAAAAAAAAACTATTTTTAAAAACATAAAAAAGCTGCACATAATACATATTAATATAATTATTAATATCACTGTATATTCCCATATACACTAGTATAATTATTAATATTAGTATAAATTAAAAATTTTCAACTTTTAGTGTTATATTTTGGTAAATATATGCATATTATATCTAGTTTAGATTCTTACATATTTTATCTGATTTAATATTTCTAATAACTAACATTACCGTATAAGGTAGAACACTGTTTTTATTCCATATACGTCAATAAAGGATCACACATATTTATAAGAAATCATTCATAAAGGTTCACTCATAAAAAAATTATCTACTTATGAGAGGCCAATCACATGTAACACATATCGTGCATATATCATCATCATTATATATATAGTACCTCATTTTTCTATTCTATATATATATATTTAAAATAGAAATCTTAAAATAAAGCTCAAGAAATAATTTTTTAACATAGATTAAATTTGTGGATACTATATCAACAGTTATAGAAAAAAATGAAATTCGTAAATATTTATAATTTGTAACAAAATTTCACTAGTATTATAACGATATTGAATAAAACAAATTCTTAAGAAGTGGCTAGTGGATGGATTTTATATTGAAATATAGATAGAATGATTTTTGGATGAGGTGTTGGGTCATAAAAGTGATTCTGGAAGCAACGCGTGAAGGATTGTGGTAGTGGAGCATGTGAAAGTCTTTTGAAACCAATAAAACATGTGATGTGGTCAATTGATATGTCAAGTTTACTCGGACATATCCTGTTCATATTTCTTAGGTACTTGACATGACACATACCTGAATTTTACACCTAAATCGACCCTCTTCCCACTGTAAAGTAAATCTAAAATATATCTATCTTTTTATCACACTGCTATATTTGGAAAATTTAATTTTGTTAATAAGTACAAACTTGACAAAGTAATGGCATATGAATATTATTAATTAATAGGTTCACTTGAATTTTAAATTTTAATCACTGGTTAACTTAAACACGATACAGAAATGCCACAGTGCAACTCCGAAGTGCTTTTTAATAATAATAATTATCTCATAAGTAATAGGCTGCTGAAAAACCATGATTTTAGCAACACTTCTGGAAAAAAAGGAGAATGAAAAAGTGGGTAGGAATAGAATAAAAAGGTTGATGGGTAAATTTAAATTGTCTAAATGTTGATAGGTATATATTTGTGAAATTGTTTGATTTATGAGTTGTGAATAATTGTGGTTGACGAGTAAGTTTTGACTTAATGATAGATTAGATTGAGGGTTTTGAATTTCGATATTTACTTGGTAAGCTTAAACTTGGTTTTTAGGTTGAAACTTTCTAATTATAGATGATAAGCATAGGTCTAACTCAATGATTAGATTATTTAGTTAAGTCGGTGATTGATTTCATATGATAATTTGAACTGAAGGAGACATTGACTCATTTTGAACTTGATATGTAAAATGGTAATACTTTAAGTTTAACATAAAGTTTTTAATTAAAAAAATAACCGTGCCATGCAATTGGATTTGATTGTTTTTTATAGGAAATAAATTTTTCTTGTTCTGAAGCCTAATTCCGGTACATGCCAAAAAACAAACAAAATGAACCCAATAACCACACTAGAAACCCATCATTAGTACTATTAGCTAAGCCCAAGCCCAACTTGGGGCGAACGCTAACCAAATAAAAATAAATTATTTTACGAAAGTTGGTGATGAAAATAAGCTAAAATTGATGATTTTTTTATTCGATTTATGTTTTCTTAATTTGTTGTATGTTAAAATTGAATCAAGCTTTCAATTTAATTAGAATAGACTAAATATTAATTTATTATTCAATCACCATGCATGATAAGATTATTAATTTTATAATATTTTTAAAAAACTATACAGAAATCAGTTTTAATTAATTACTAGTGTAAAACAGAATAAAATTTAAATTATTAGAATTTTATAACATTTTTATATTTTTTTAATTGTCAAAATCTATATTAAGCAACTTCTATAAAAACTTTTACCATTTTAAATATATTTAAGCTTCATGGATTCAGAATAAGTTTAAGTCATTTAAAATTTAAAATTTCAGAACAATAAACTTTCATTAAACTTTTCACTTCCTACACAATTTTTAATTCATGCAATTTATACAGTAAAATAAATGAAGATATCTTCGTATATATACAAGTTTAACTACATATTGTAAAACTCCAGTCAATTTAGGTTTAACATAATTAAATTTAAGAAAATAAATAAATAACTTCTTTCACTTAAAAAAACTTAAACACTTGAACTTTGAGAAACACGCTAAATAGTTGAAGGTCTTAGCTATCTAAAACTACATAAACAAATCCAAAAAAAAAAAAATAGCCAACAAATAAACTAATTAGAAGGGTCACTTTTATCAAATAAACAAGTCAAAACTTAATTTCAAGCATATAAAAGAATTAAAGGATTTCATGAAAAAAAATTATTCTACTTTAACCATTTTTCAGTTAAAAATGATTTTAAGCTCATGGCTTCTATCGGAGGATGAAATATAATATTAGAATATATGAGGAACGAGGCGAGAATTTCAAAGAGAAGAAAAAATACAAAGAAGAGAAGAAGAGGGTTGTACTAATGGGAATTGATCGAGAATGCGATTTGATGGTACTGAATAAGAGAAGAAATGATTGAGAATTAATAACGTTGTACGATCTGGGACATTTTTCATAAACCATCTAAGAAAAAATGTAACAAATGCATTGAATAACTATGCATGTCCCTAAATTAGTTTAGTGTTCATCAATAAAAGTTAAAATATATTTCAAGCGTTAAAGACTATCTTTATAATTTTTAAAAAATTCATAGAAATTTATTTTCATAAGAAATAAGTTAAGAAGTTAAAATAAAGAATTGAATTTGAGTTGTTGCATAACTCTAAATGGGCCATAAGCCCGATACCTCGAACTGCACAGATTCCTAGCCCATACACTAAGCCCAGTATGACCATTCAGCAACAGTTTTCTCGCGTTAACTTGCTGCATTGTTTAAAGCAAATGATGCTTTTACCTACAACTTCAATTGGAGTTCCAATAAAATGTCCAATTCATATATATATATATATATAATAAAAGTCCTCTATAATTACTTATAAAAATAAACTTCTTTTTAAATTAACACTAGCTTATACCTAAGTTAATTTCTATAAGTTTTTTTATTAGTTTCTTCAAATTATGTTTTTTAATTTATACACAAACAAAATTGATCTCATAAAAGGAATTATTTTAACCTTTTTATTTTAAGAATACTTGTGAATTTTTTTTCCTAAATAGACCCAAGTTCAACAAATCTTATACTTTTATTACTTATAATTAAGTCTGAAGAAAATATAACAAAGCGAATTAAGATTTACAAATCTTTCATTAAAAGAAATATTCATAACTAATATTTGATTATGCCTTCACACAACATTACTTCCCTTTTTGAACTTGTAATAGTTACAGTTAAACAACTTGAGAAGAAGAAGCTGAGAGTAGAATTTTTAACGAAGTTGAGTAACAACCTGATAAAAAGAAAAAAAAGTTAGGGTAGCATTTTCAATAACACGTGAAAACCCTTTTCCCAGAATCCCAAAAATGCCCTCCAGATACTTTCCTAGCAATTCAAGAACCTTTCCATACTAACTTCCTTTTCAGCCTCGACGGTCAACCACGGCATCTTCACTCTTTATCCCACAACATTAACAATATATATTATAACAAATATTTGGGTGTTGAATACAACATAATACACAAAGTTGGTTAGACATTTTTTTGATTTATTTCTTATTAATCTCTTTGTGTATAATATTTAATGTTACTTTACATGTGATTTATTGAGATAGATAAAAATAAAGAAAAAAAACATATATTATAATTACCATGAAAACAACGATAATGTTATAATTACTATGAAAAGTTTTATCTCATTTTCTTCTTTTTTGCATATGAAATTAAAAATAGTAATATTTATATAGCAGTATATTAAGTGGAGCCGGCAATTGGCTTTACGTCAGAGTCCACAGCTGATTCTTTATTGTCTTTCTCTCTCTTTTGGTTCTCACTCTATGTGTGTGTGTTCAAACTAAGCTTGATATTTATGAAAAATAGTGTTGATTCTTATCTGCTAGTCTGCCACTGCGTACAACAATTGTGAAGTGTAAACCTGGGTTTACTTTTATTAATTATTATTTTCATTTTTTCCATAGCCGCCTCTTCTTTCGGCTCCCAGTCTCTTCCTTTGCACGCCCCAGATTCCTAGAAACCCACCTTTCCTTGGTTATCGGTGGAAAGTTTTTCTCTTTTGTCTTTTTCTTCCTTTTGGGTGAATTGGGTAGTCTGAATTCTAACAACAATTGGTGAGTTCCATGGTCCTGTCTTGGATCCCTTGCCAGCTGGCACCTTGAGGATTTTTGTCCGATTGGGTGATCCAGGTTTTGGAGAAATTCAGGAAGCACTGCACAACTGTAACTTCGTCCAAGCAACTCCTTTTTCACGGTCGTCTTTTGTTCTCACTGTCAGAAATTGATCTTGCCTTTTTTTATTCGGAGGTTCAATTCAATTCATGGTGGCCCAATTTGGTGAATTGGGCCGACACCTTTGATTGTTTGCTGGGTTCTTCTGGTCAATATTTTGGAACTGTGGAGATGATTTGTGTTTTAGGCTGAATATGATGCTTGAGCAGGACGGTGTTGGTTTTCTTTGGTAGTTTTATGCACCTGGTTGCTTCTGTGTCGGTACAAGGAGATGCTTTCCTATTGGATTGCGGTGTTTAGTTAATAATGGCTATTTCTGCGTTGTTCTTGGTTCTGTTGCTGCAATTGTCGACGATTTTTGGCTCTGATGTTCTCTTACAGTCAAAGGATTGTGGCACTGATTGGGTGGGACATTCATATTCTAGTCATGGTCAGGAACTTTTCTACATAAACGACAATGTAGTGAGCAAGGTTGCTTTCTGTGAGGCTCTCCAATTGTATACGGAAAAGGGGTGTGATGTGAAGGACTACTTTGAAAGTGTCACATGTTTGACGGATGTTTCTTTTGGTATGGTCCAGTATGATGTTAATTTGAGTATGGTTGCCAGATATAGTTATGCACATTTTCTGTAGATTTCCACTTGTAATAGCGTTTCTTTTAACCTTTGTGTTGGCTTTTATTGTTCGCAGTGGATTTTCCTTTAAAGGCAGGGAGGAAACTTCTGAAAACGGATTCAAATAGTGATTCCAAATCGCAAGGAGATCCTAAGCCTGTGTCAGCCCACGTGGTTGGTATTTCTGCAGGGGGAGTTTTTTTTGTATGTTGTCTTGTTCTTTGTCCTTGTTTCTTTAAGAGAAGGAAAGCAACTTCTCATGCTGTTCTGACCAAGGAACCCAATTCAAGTGAGTTGATGTTTTTGTAAACTTTTACCACTTTTTTGGAGTTTGTCTAGATAACTTACAGGCTAGGCATTTGCATTCATGTTATGATTTTGAGAGATGGGTATTCTGACATGTTGTGATAAATAATCTATTCCTATCTTAACATAAAAACTTCAGTTTCTATGGTTATTATATGCTTGCTTTTTCTTTCTTTCTTTATTATTATTTAAGTTTATGATTCCAGTTACACTTACTTATTATGGACAACTTTGATCTTGTAGTGGATTCGGTTTCCTCCTTTGAAGCCTCAGTTACTGACAAGATTCCGGCCAGTCCACTACGGGTGCCAGCTAGTCCGTCAAGATTCTCAATGTCTCCAAAACTTAGCAGGCTTCAATCACTGCATCTCAATCTGAACCAAGTCACAAGAGCTACTCATAACTTCTCAGAAACAATGCAAATAGGAGAAGGGGGTTTTGGAACTGTCTACAAGGCCAAGTTGGAAGATGGCCTGGTCGTGGCTGTAAAACGTGCAAAAAAGGTAAGTAACTCTTAGTATGTAGTTTAAAAGTCTGCCTCTAATCTTAGAATGCTCAAGTTCTGGATTCTGTTTTGTTACAAAAATTATGCATCAAAATTATATCACTAAAAATAATCGAAGTACTTACTTTCTCCATGCTGATATGGCTAAATCGTATAGGAACATTTTGATAGTTTGAGAACAGAATTCAGCAGTGAAATTCAACTTCTGGCCAAAATTGATCATCGAAACCTGGTGAAGCTACTAGGTTATATTGAAAAAGGAAATGAACGCCTTCTTATTACAGAGTTTGTGCCAAATGGGACCCTTAGAGAACATTTGGATGGTAAGACTATGCACTATTATCTGCCAACATCTGTCTTTGAATATTGAATCTTATAGAATATCATGCTATACTATTGGCAGGTATGCGTGGAAAAACACTAGACTTCAATCAGCGACTTGAAATTGCAATTGATGTTGCTCATGGCTTGACCTATCTGCATCTGTATGCAGGTAGTGATTACTATATTATGTGTATTTTGTTCTCCTTCTACAATTTCTTTTGCCTACAAACCAACTGTAAGATTGTTCTTCACGACACACAAGGAGAGTATAAATAGATGCTTTTGAAATCTGAGTTTATAGAAAAAATCCTTAAATAGGGCTTTATGTGTTGTTTGTTTATTGAAACAGTATTGACACGACATTATACTCTCGTAATGATCACTGAGTGTACCTTTTCAAAATATTTCAGTGCAATCAATCTCATATTAGGGGCATATCTAGTGAAAGGTGGGAGAAGTTAATAGCCTTAGCCATAAAAGATACTTGTTGTTTTATTAGCTTCTAAAAATGTATCCAAAATTTGGAAAATCACGTCCATGAAACCAAACACGCTATTAATTAGTTTTTATATTAACCGTTTGAGTTATAACATGGATATTCACTCACCAGTCTCACTTGATAGGCTTCCCATATACATACAATATATATATATATATATATATATTCTGTCTT